>Ga0102936_1000043_pt1 | contig 40393 bp, 47 predicted proteins | sample SalPon2_A_H2O_MG_FD_78502 | JGI IMG/M metagenome (GOLD analysis project Ga0102936, IMG submission 78502) | Salt pond water microbial communities from South San Francisco under conditions of wetland restoration - Salt Pond MetaG R2_A_H2O_MG | ecosystem: Environmental > Aquatic > Non-marine Saline...
CGCGTCCGGAATATCTCCGTCGAGCGGGGGCTGTTCGGAAGTCCGCTCTGGGTGGATGCCGGGACCGTGGCTTTCGATCGTCCCGAGAGGTCCGACGGACGGACGTTCGTCCAGCAGGAGCCGAGATCCTCGATCCCGTTCGTGCCTGACCCCGAATATGTCGGTGAGATACTCCGGTCCCGGGGCGAACTGCTCGAAACCGGGGTCGACTGAGTGGTTCCTCAATCGTATGTTCTCGGACAGCTGTGCGCCGAAATCTCCCTTCCGGTTCTGAAGAGCTAAATCCGGATTATTCGCGCCCACGGAGCACACTAGTTCTGTGCGAACGCCCCATCGAATAATAACACCCAAAAGTCGACGCTTCGTAGTAGTCGTGAATGAGTGAGCCACGAGACTCGGAGCCAGGACCGAGCATAACTGTCGCTGTCGTGGAGAAGACCCACGCAAACGAGATCCCAGACAACATCGACTCCGATCTGTACACGACGACGAGGCCCGAGTCGTCGCTAGTCGAGTTCTCGGCTGCCCCCGACGGTGATCTGGCGGAGGCACTCAGGCGGAACGGCTTCGACGTCTGAACGACCTCCTGTTACCCGCGCGCTCTGCCGAGTCGAGCGGTAGCGAGGCGAACCCCCATCGTCGTCGCGCGCGAGAAGGTGTCAGACCACAGCGGCCGGAGAACCGGTAATCCAACGCTCAGGCTCTGTCGAAGCTCGACACTTCGGGCATAGTCTCGGGGGCAAACAGCCGGTCGGTGTGAACTGCACACCGACCTGTAGCCGCGTTCACCCGGAGCACCGTTGCGTCGACTCTTCACCACCACGTAGCCACGATCCGATAGTGTCGAGCTGATAGCCTCACGACTGCTCCTGAAGACGTCCTCTACACATCCAGCGACCGGGTTCAGCCATACGCCCGCAGGTACACTCGCTTTTGTAGCGTTCGTGTCTTTTCTCCTCGACTATGCGGACTCTCGTCTCTTCTCACCGTCGCCGCCAACGGAGGGTGGCGACCGGCGGTACAAACTCAGGTTGACATCCTCCCCGCGCTAAAGATGCGACCCAATCCACCGAGATCCTCTCTGAAGCTCTCGCGGGCGCTCGCATAGCAGACCACCAGGACAACTGATCGATAGAGTCTCATATTCACCAAGGCCGCCGACATAATCCGTGTGGCATAGTGAAAATGTACGCCCGCAACACTACCGGGTGAGGATCTACTAGTAGGCTTAGTGGAAGTGTATTCGAGAGTTTGAAGCACTCAAACAAGAAGTATCGGCACACTTGATCAAACCCACAGGTCGAGTTCTTCTCGCCCACCGAAGGAATCTCGATCTCGATACGCGTCGGTCATTGTACTGATACCAGCTGCAACCTGATACGCTGGCATCGTGTCGTCGTAGAGGAGAACAACGCCGGCGTGGGCATCTGATGGTAATCTACCGAAATCTTTCACGTCGCTCGTCACGACGATCAGTTCGTGTTCTCGGGCGTACGGTAGGACATCCTCTTCATCGTCCGCCCCCTGCCAGAGCACGTCACGGACGTGCACGGCGTGAATCCCTTCCTTCTCTAAGTACGTGGCAGTCTTCGGGTCAATATTCTCGTCGAGCAGAAACCGCCACTCGCTCATCTCAGGCGGAGTCCGGATCGACTCCTTTCGGACGATCGATGGATTCTCGGAATTCCTTCATAACGTCCCCACGCTCTTGCTCTACGTCACGCATCTCCCGTGGGTGATCGTGATAGTACGCTAGTGCGTGATACACGTCAGCCACGTCGAGATCGTACCGATCGGCAACTGCTTCCGGATCTTCACCGCGCTCTTCGACGAGGGCATACACCTGCCGGACGCTGATTCGGCGGCCGCGAATATGGGGCTCGCTCAGGAGATCGTGTGCGATCCGCCGGGATTCACCCTCGGACATACGTAGACGTTGCTGCTACTCCCCGAAAAGCATACTGCTGACTACGCAGGATTGAAATGTACGCCGGAAACACTACTGGGTGATTTTCTATTAGTAGACTCGGTGGGAGTGAAACGTACTGGAATAGGGCATCCGGCGACCGAGTGGCTCGGAGAGCCCGGTAGGTCGCCGGTTCACTCACCGAAGGTGAGGCCAAGGAAGGGGCGTAGCCCCTGACGCAGGCTTTTGGTCGAGCTTTTGCAAGCGAGCAGCGCGGGACACCTCGCGTCCCGCGGGCCGTACGGGCGACTCACGGGTCGCCCGTACAACGAAGCGAGCGCTGCAAAAGGTCGATGTACGCCCGGAACACTAACGACCGGCCTCATCCCGGGGCGGCGTGCCGCGTCGGCCGGGAAACCCTCGTGTCGGGCGGTCCGTCTTTCGGGCGCGGACGGTCCACAGTGTTGCACACCCGGGTTCGCCGTCGTATCATCGCTCCCGTGACGGGAGAACTCGGACGGGGACTGAGGGTGCGCATCTCCTGCTACGACTGCGGGACTCAAGCCGGTTCCGACTGGGGGAGACGCCTGCGGGCCTCGACCGCCTCCCCTCCCGGGCGGCCCGGGCGGTCACCCGATGACTCGGCGGTGGTACGCCCACCCCCACACGAAGATCAGGACGGAGACGAGACCCGCCGACGCGACGGCCGGAAGCAGGTCCGACGACACCGCGATCCCGAGCCGTTCGATGGCGCCCTGGGTCGCGGCGTTCGTGTACGCGAGCAGTTCGCGCGTACTCACCAGCCGCTGCAGAATGTCGTTGAGATACGATGTCGAGACGATGGCGACGAGAGCAGCGAAGACGTGGGAAACACCGGTCCGGTGTGGCATACCTGAGACTGCTGGTGTCGGTGTAAAAATGTTTCCGCGTCGACTGCGTGGCACTGTCTCGTCAAGACCGGATCCGTCCGGACAGGCACAGAGAAGCCGTTGGAAGCTCCGATACTCTCGACGTCGCGCTTCACGCCGACTACCGCAGTGGCTGGGGATCTCTTCTCGGCTGTGACTCGCTGTCGGTCGAGACGCGCGGAGCGTCGTTCGCGGTCACGAGAGACCGGTGCTCTCCGGAGCGACCGGCCCTGGAGTGCGTTCTGCGGTCCGCGCGTCGCCTCACCCATCGAGAGCGTAGCCCCTTCCAGTCCCGCCCAGAGCGGAGTTGCACCGACAGTCCGTTGAACAACTGCCGACGACGTGTCGCCCGGGCGGCCAGTCCGCCGGCTACACCAGGTACTCCGATTCGGACAGCTGGACGTAGCGTCCGTTTCGGGCGGCGAACTTCGCGCGCTTGTAGCTCAAGACCAGTTTGGCGGCGCCGAACCCCGCACGGACGTTTTTCGCCTTCAGGATGCTGTACCCGCCACCGCTGTCAAGAAGTTCTCGGGCCGTCGCGAAGGCCCAATCCCAGTCGTCGGGGTGGTAGTCGCGGACGACGTCCGCCATCGCAACGTTCCGAAGCACTTCGTCGCCGATGGCGTTCTTCCAGCGGTCGTTGTACCGCGTGAGATCGCCCCTGGCGGCAAGTTCGCCCGCGATCGCCCCCGTCCTGACGGCGGTGTGGTCGCCGCCCTCGTGGAACGCCGACGTCGAGCCCATCGCGCCACCGACCACCGCGACCCCCGCCGCGGTCGGAGAATCGATCGGCCGGGTCGAGGAGATGGCGTACGTTTCGGTGCCGGTAGACTTCCCGCGGTCCTCCACGACCGGAAAGTCCGAGTCGACGTCGTACTCGTCGCCGTACTCCTGCTCGAGAAGCCGGCGGATGTACTCGCTGCCCTGGGGGATCCGGTCGTCGTCGGGACGGAGGAGCGGGTAGGCGTCTCTGTCCTCGACATCGTCGATGTCCAGTCCGATCGGCATCGTGAGGCCGATCCGAGCGACGTTGTCGTCGTTCGGGAAGATCCACGGGTAGGCGGTGTGACCGGGCATATGCCCCCACCAGAACTTGATCGCGCCCGACACCTCCTCGTACACCGGCTCGGGAAGCCGGCGGTGTTCCTGGTATGCGATGTGGTTGGTCTTGCGGGTGGACAGCCGCTCCGTGACGTCGAACCGCAGATACTCGTCTAAGACGCCGGAGGTGACCTGCCGCTGCGGCCCGTCGGCGAGAATCAACATATCGGCGCCGACGTTCTCGCCGCTCGCGAGTTGCAGGCGGTGGCGGGGCCCCTCCGCCGCGTCGAGGTCCGTTTCGACGCCGCGAACGGCGGCTCCCGTCCGGTAGGCCGCTCCGACTTCGACGGCGCGGTCGCGGAGGAAGTCGTCGAACCGCGCCCGGTGCATACAGAATCCGAAGTGGTCGTACGACGAGCCGATCCCGGTCGACCGCATCGTGAGCGACTGCGTCGGCCCGACGAACTCCGCGCGGTCGAGTTCGCCGAGGACGACGTCGTCGGGCATTTCGTCGGGGTGGACGCCCATAATGTCGACCCAGTAGTCGAGGATTCCCGCAGCGTCCGTCGAGTCCGGACCCAGCCGGTCCGGACGGTCCGCCCGGGGCACCCCCTTCTCCAACACCACCGCCGACGCGCCGGCCGACGCCGCGGCGTGAGCGGCCGACGCTCCCGCGGGACCGCCGCCGACGATGGCCACGTCGAATCGCTCCATATCGCTACACCGGCCCCGGGTCGGTATTATACTGTCGGACGCTCCCGGCCTGTCTCCTGGTCGGATCGGCCGACGGTGGTCGATTACGGGATTGACCTGAAGCCGCGAAACCAATAGTGGTTTCATTTAATCCGAAAAGTAATCAAGATCGCCGACCCATCGTTAGCTCGAGATGGTTGCACCAGATGGTGCGACACACCGTACGCGCCGGGACGTACTCGCTGCGGGGGCGGCGACGGCCCTCGGCGGCGTCGCCGGGTGTCTCGGCAGTGGCGCGGGCGCGGTGAGCGTGCTGTCGGCCGGTAGCCTCGCGCGGACTTTCGAAGACCACGTCGGCCCGGCGTTCGAGTCGGAGACGGGTATCCAACTTCGGGGAGAGTACTACGGGACCAACGCCATACTGCGGATGATCAAAGACCGGACGAAGGTCCCCGACGTGGTCGTGAGCGCCGACGCGACCCTGCTCCGCGATCGGCTCTACGGGTCGGTCACCGACTGGGACGTTGAGTTCGCCGCCAACAGCCTCGGGATCGGATACGACACCCGGACCCAGGTGGGGCGTCGACTCGCCGACGGCGACCCGTGGTACCAAGTAACATTGGCTGCGGACTCGGGAGCGATTGCGATCTCGGATCCCGACCTCGATCCGCTGGGATACCGGGCGGTTCAGGCGTTCGAGCTGGCGGGGCGGGCCCACGACGTCCCGGAACTCAAATCGGAGCTTTTAGACGCTGTCTACCGGGAACCGGAGGAACCACAGCTGCTGACTGGGGTCACGACGGGGTCGCGGGCGGCCGCGATCGTCTACCGGAATATGGCTGTCGACCACGGGATCGAGTTCACGGAGTTTCCGGACGAGTACAACTTCGCGGCGCCCGACCTCGCGGAGCACTACGCTACCGCCGTATACACAACTGACGAAGGCTATACGGCACGAGGACGGCCGATCCTCTACAACGTCTCGGTGTGTGACAACGCCGACGCGCCGGCCGCGGGCCGCCGACTCGTAGAGTTCCTGATCGACAACCCCGATCGGCTGACCGCCGCAGGCCTCTCCGTCGGCGAGGGCCTCCCACGAACCACCGGCGACACCCCGGAGGCGATCGACCTGTGAGGAGCGGCGGCCCGGGGGTGTCTCACGGATGAGCCGCGAAAGCTCCCGGTCGACACCGCCATCCCGTCGGCGTCCGGAGCTGATCGTCCCCGTGCTCCTCGGCGGACTGCTGGTGGTGTACGTTCTGGTTCCGTTCGTCGTGTTTCTCTCGCGAACGGGGACTGCAGGCGTCGTCGCCGGGCTGTCGGAGCCGGGGGCACAGACGGCGATCCTGAACTCGCTTCTCACGGCACCGGTGTCGACTGCGGTCGCAACGGTGTCTGGCGTCCCCTTAGCGTACGTTCTCGCCCGCCGATCGTTCCCCGGAAAGCGGGTGGTAGAGTCGCTCGTGGTGTTACCGTTGGTCCTCCCGCCGGTCGTCGGCGGCGCGATGCTTTTGACCGCCGTGGGTCGGTTTACGCCGATCGGTGGCGCCGCAGCAGCCGTGGGGATCCCGCTGACGGACAGCCTCCTCGGCGTCGTGCTCGCCCAGACGTTCGTGGCCGCCCCGTTCGTCGTCGTGACCGCCCGCGCGGGGTTCGGAGCGATCGACGAACGACTGGAACGGGCGTCGCGATCGCTGGGGTACGGTCCGCTCGCGACCGTCCGGAACGTGTCGCTTCCACTGGCCCGCGGATCGATCCTCGCCGGAGTCGTGTTGACGTTCGCGCGGGCTATCGGTGAGTTCGGCGCCACGATGATGGTGGCGTACAACCCACGGACTATGCCGACCCGGATCTGGGTCGACTTCATCACCGGCGGCATCGACGAGATCGTGCCGGTCGCGGTGGCACTGCTCGTGATCGCGGTTCTGGTGCTGACCGCGGTCCAGCGGGTCGGGCACGTCCCGGCGGTGATCGACCGATGATCCTCGAACTCGACGCGGTCTCGCACCGATACGACGACGCTCTCGCGGTCGAAGACGTCTCGTTCGGCGTCGATTCGGGGGCGCTCGTCGGCGTTGTGGGACCCAGCGGGTGCGGCAAGACCACGCTCGTCCGGGCGATCGCGGGCCACCTCCGGCCGACCGCCGGACGAGTGCGGCTCCGCGGACGCGACGTCACCGACGACCCGCCGGAGTCGCGCCGCATCGGCTTGGTGTTCCAAGATCCCACGCTGTATCCGCACATGACCGTCTCCGAGAACGTTGCCTACGGGGTCGCGGCGCGCGACGAGGGCCCGGAGCGCCGGAACGCCGTCGTGGAGAAGTACCTGGAGCTGGTGGGACTGGCCGACCAGCGGGACGCCTCACCCCGGAGTCTGAGCGGCGGACAACGCCGCCGGGTGGAGCTGGCTCGGGCACTCGCGCCGGAGCCGGACCTGCTAGTCCTCGACGAACCGCTGTCTGCACTCGATCGGTCGCTCCGCACCCGCCTCCGCGAGGAGATCGCCCGGCTCCACGCTGAGACCGGCGTGGCTACGCTGTTTGTCACCCACGATCAGACCGACGCACTGGCGCTGGCGGACCGACTAGTAGTGATGACCCAGGGCCGAGTCGCCGCGATTGGGGCACCGCGGGAACTGTACGAGTCGCCGCCGACGCCGTTCGTCGCGTCGTTCCTGGGGCGCTCGACTACGATCCGGGGGAGGCTCGTGACCGCGTCGCCGCCGCGGGTCGCAGTCGGTGACGCCGAACTCACACCGGCGGCGGCAGAAACCGGAGAGTCGGTCGGAGCGACCGTTACGTGCCACGTCCGCCCGCGGGATCTCGGGGTGCGACTGGATGACGAGGGTACAGCACCCGACGACAGCACGCCCCCACAGTCGCTCCGCGGCGAGGTGACGGCGGTGGCTGACGCCGGACGGCGGTACGACGTGTCCGTCGCGGTCGCGGCCGACGAGACGCTGGTGGTCGAACAGACAGGCGCCCCACCGTCGGTCGGCGAGTCGGTCGTGGTCGACCTGCCGCCGGGCGCGGTGACGCTTTTCGACTCCGACTACGAGGCGTCGCCGACTCCGCGTCGGCAATCGGCGGCCGAGGCGGGAACGCCTCCGGAGTCGCGACGGTGATCACTCACCCGCGGCTTCTGCGGGATCGACGACGGACTCGCCGACCTCGTCGACGCCGACGCGGTCGCACCGATCGTACAGGGGACACGCTTCCGGCCCGTCGAGGCACGCCGGCTTCCGGGCGGTGCAGTACTCGCGGCCGAACTGGATCATCGCGGTGTGGCCGAACCCACATTTCGCTGCGGGGACGTTGGCTTCCAGCCGCGCCCGAACGCCCTCGTGGTCGGCGTCGGCAGGGGCCAGTCCCATCCGGCGGGCGATCCGGTGGACGTGGGTGTCGACGGGGAAGACGCCGTCGCGGCCGCCCGCAAACAGCAGGACGCAGTCGGCGGTCTTCGGCCCCACTCCGTGCATATCGAGAAGCGCGCCCCGGACGCTTGTGGGGTCGTCCTCCCGCACGAACTCGTCGAACGCCGCTGCGCCGCCGTATTCCTCGCAGATTCCCTTGGCAGCGTCGATGATCACCGTCGATTTCTGGTTGTAGAGCCCCGCCGAGGAGATCGTCTCCGCGAGGCGTGACTGCTCGGCGTCGGCCAGGGCGGCTGCGAGGTCGCCGTCGCCGTCGTAACGCTCCATCAACGCGTCGTGTGCGGGCTGCGACGCCACGTCGCTGGTGTTCTGTGAGAGGATCGTCCGGACCAGAGATTCGAAGGCGTCCTTGCCGCCGTAGGTCTTCTGCCAGTACAGGTCGCCGAGTTCGTCGACCACTGCCTCCGCGCGGGTGCCGGCAGTCCCGGGCTCGAACGCCACCGCGGCTGCGGCGTCGCCGGCGATGTTCTGCCGTGGCTCTTCGGGCATACCTCCGGGTTAGTCCGGGGCCGGCAAAAGCCGTCGGGCCGATTGCGGCGGTGCGTTCTGAGGCGGACGGGGGTGTGGAGAGCCCTACGCCGCCTCGAGTTCGAACGGGGGCATCTCCAGGAACGCGGTCTCGTACCCGACGTGGCGTGCGACCTGCGGTGGCACCTCGACGGTTGTCTCCACGCTGCTCGACGGCGTGAGGTCCGCGACGGTCCGACCGTAGTGGAACCCGAGCGCCGGATCGATCGACGCGTCGAGCCCGACCGGATCGGCTCCGTCGACCGACGCCGACAGGCCCATTCCGGGGATCACGAGTCCGTTGTACGGCGTCCGCGCCGAGACGGCCAGGTACGGGTCCGAGCCGAAGCGGTCGTCAGTGACCACGCTCCCGACGAACGCGGCGTCCCCGCTTGTCCCCCGCCCGAGCGTCGCTCCGGGAAGCGGCTCGGGCGCGTAACCGGTCGGGAGCGCGTCCATCGACATCGGCTCCACTGCGCCCGGCTGAAACTGCCGGTCGGTCGTCTGACGGTACGGGATCTCGGCTCGGGCGTCCGACGAGAACTCGAAGGACACCGTCGCCTCGGCGGCTGCGTCGAGCCGCCCTTCAAGCGCGCCGTATCGCGGGATCGATAACCCGCCGACGCTCACGGTTACGTCGTACGTTCCGTCGCCATCGAGTCGAAAGTTCGCACCGTAATGAAAGCCCATCCGTTGGGACAGCATCGGGTATATCACCTCCTGGCTCACGAGGTCCTGCCGTTTGGTGATGTCGACCGACATCCCGGTGTTCGGCAGCACGAGGCCGGTTTCGGCGTCCCACGGGATAGCCATCAGGTGGACCGCGTCGTCGTCTCGGATGTCCGTCCGCTTCGTGACGTACGCGTCGCCGTCGCGTTCGACCGTCCAGAACCGGTGCGGGTAGGAGTAGGTCACGCCCACACGGATGTCGCCGAGCGACGCCGTCCCGACCATCTCCATCCCTTCGACGTGATCGGGAACGTAGACGCCGTCGGGCGTGGGGCGCGCGAACAGCCCGGAAACGCCTCCACATCCCGCGAGCGCGGCGACTGCGGCCGTGCCTGCGCCGGCCAGTGCGTCCCGTCGCTTCATACCACCGGGTCGGAGCCGCGAGTTCAAACTGGTTCCGGTATCCGTTGTGCCCGTCCGTCGACGGGGGCCCGCCGGTCACCGGATCCGCCGGAGCGTCGCTTCCCTCACTCCAGCCGTTCGGCGGCGCCACGGTCAACGAGCGGCCCGGCGTTCGTCGCCGGCAGCGTCACCACGTCCTCGGATTCGAGGTCGTACTCCCGCTCGTCGACCCCGTATATCCGCCCGACGTCCGCCGTGATTCTGAGCGTGACGCGGTCCTCCCGGGGCGCGGCCGACTCGTCCGTGCCTTCGGCGGCACCGCCGGTCCCGCGGGCTGCGGTATCTTCGGTGGTATCCTGCGGGGGTGCGTCGGACGCAGGCGACGGGCCGGCCACGTCGCCGGCGGTCACGGCGGCGTCGCCGCCGTCTGTCTCCGCGCCGTCGGCGACCGGATCCTCCTGCGGTCGGTCGGTCGCGGGATCACTGCGTGGCTCCGGCGGAACCGGCTCGCGGTCGCCGCCGGTCCGGGACGCCGGTTCCGCCTCGGGCCCCGCGTCCGACGCCGGGGCGTCGTCGCCACCCATCGCGGCCGCCAACACGTCGTCGGGCGCCGGTGGATCCGCCCCCTTCCCGGTTCCGGGCTCCGACGGATCGTCCCCCGTACTCGTGGACTCGGCGCCGGTCGGTGCCGGGTCAGGAGCCGACGCGTCCGCATCGGCCGGGTCGGCGCCCTCGGGGGTCGGTGTGCCGTCTGCCGGCACTCCCACCCCTGTGTCGGCGGATGACTGAGGCGTTGTGGTGACGTCGTCTCCCTCCACGCCTTCGCCCGCGAGCGTGTCGAGAACGGTCCGCCGATTCAGCTTGATCCGCTCGACCAAGTCGTCGAACAGCGCGCGCTCCTCGGCGGTGAGCCCGCTCTTGTCCGCGCTCATGTCCGCGGCCGCGAAGGAGGCGAGTTTGACCACCTTGCCGACGCGGCGTTCGTAGATCGCCTCGACCACGTCCTCGGCAGTCCCGATCTCGTCAGTGAGCTGCCCCACCTCCGGATTCCCGAACGGGTCGGCGGCGGCCTCGGCCGCGCGCCGCCGCTCGGCTTTTCGCTCGGCGATGTACGCGGCGACATCCTCGTAGAACGAGTCCCGGAGGTGCTGGAGGCTGTCCTTCTGGCGCTCAGTGCGTCGGACGCTCCGTAACTCGTCTAAGTCCATTTGGGGGTCACTCCGTTCGTTTCTCGGCGCGGCCTCTGGTCATAAGAAAGACGCCGAGGCACTCCTCGACAGATTGCTCTCCCCCCTGGATACTAAACGTGTCGCCGTCGAAGGTGACGTCGCCAGGGTCGGTGACGCTAATCCGGATGTCACGGCCGCGGAACCGGCTGGGGACCGCGTCCTCGAGCGGTCGGAAGCCGTCGAGTTCCGATCGCTCCAGCGGCGTCACCACCAGCCCGGAGCCGCCGTGGAGGCTCCCCGGAAGCCGGATGAGCCGCTTGATGTCGGTGGTCACTGGCTCGTCGATCGGCGCAATCTCGTCCGTGATCGCCTCCTCGGCGAGGGCGTCGACCAGGATCCGGGTGCCCGGCCCGCCGGCTTCGACGTTGCCTGCGCGGATGGCGTCGAGGTTGTGTCTGAGCTGGCCGAGGATGGTTTCGGCGCGACCCTCGCCGATCCCCTCGAGTTCCTGGAGCCGATCGAGCGCGGCGTCCTCGTCCATCTCCCGCAGCCGCTCCGCGAGGTCGACAAGCCGGGCGTGGACCCGCGCGCCCCACCCGCCGCGCCGGCGGAGTACCCGTCGGGTGGTCCCCTGGTGGGACTCGGTTCCGGTCAGCCCCTCCCGATCCAGGTCGATCGCGCGGACGTAGTCGACGATCTCGCGGCGCGCCTCGCTGTCGAGTTCTCGGACCGCAGGGTCGCGGACGTGGACGTGATACCCTCGGCCGCCGGAGAAGACGACTGTGGTCTCCTCGAACCCGAAGTCATCGTCGAGAAACGACAGCAGGTTCAAAAGCTCCTGCTTGCACGCCGCCAACATCTCGGCGTACGACGTCTCCTCGGGATCGATGCCCGGGAGGTGGTCGGCGTCGAGGTCGAACACCAGGTCCGCGGACTGCCACCCCTTCTCGTCCATCGACCCCGCGCCGGGGTCAGAGAACCGTGCCGACGAGAAGTAGACGTGTCGAGGGGCGGTCCGGTGGAGGAAGTCGTCGAGGTCGCCGAGATCGAGCAGCGACTGGTGGCGGATCATCGTGGTTGCCCCCGCGCTCCAGGGGATGTGCCCCCACTCGCGGCGGTCGGCCGCAGGCGGGACAGAGACGTCGCTGCGGCGGTAGTAGTCGCCGAACCGCCCCTCGAGATAGGTCCGCGTGCGGGCCTCCATCAGTCGAAGTCGATAACGGGGGCCGGCCTAAAGCCGTTGTGTCTTGCGCGGACCGGTGCCGCCGCCGACGAACTGGCGTCGTTCGAAGGAATGCCGTGGGGGGGTCCACACTCGAAACGGAGTTTACTCAGTACACACGGTTGCTGTTCCGCGAGCGAACGCGATGAGAGCGGGCCAAGGGGACCGACGCCGTGTCTTTGCCCGAGTGTTTGCCAGCGAGTGAGCGAGGGCGCAACAAAAAGTCGCTGTGTTGACCGGCGTGCTCCGTAACGCGTAGGCGTGTGAATCGGGTGTCCGACCGTCGACGACGGGACTACCGCGGCGGACTGACGAGCACATAGTCTTGGATCGCTTCAACCCGGTCGGCCGGAATCAAAAGCTGCCCGTCTTCAACCCGTTCGTACCCACCGCCGCCACCGTTGTGCTCCGTCAACCGTAGGTGCTGAAGCTCACCAGTACGTGGATCCATCGTGACGTTCTGCACCGTCCCGAGTTCTGTCCCTTCGGCCGTCATCACTTCGTAGCCGCGAATGGACGATGTGAAGACCGATCCCATATGTATCGATCCCATCTGCTGCGTGTTAAGACACAAGATGGCTGAAACAACGGTTTCAGCAATTCCGGCACCCCAGACGGTGAGACGGCGGACACTGCAGGAGACGGACCGTCTCTCGGCTGCGAACGTATCGCCCCGCGAACTCCGTTGTAGGGCTGCGTCCCGACGTCGCATACGGTGTCTACGAGTCAGCTCCAGCGATCGGGCGCAAGGAGTACGATGCGACGACGAGTGCGCCGGATATGAGGACCAGGTTCTTGATGATGTACTGGCCTTCGAGGCTGGGCACGAACGGGACTGTGACGAACGAGACGTTCGGGAGAAGAACCAGCGGCAGGAACGTTCCAGCCATTTGCAACAGCAGCAGTGCGATCCCGACTCTCAACAGCCGCCTGCTTAGCAGACAAACACCGATCGCCATCTCCCAGACTCCCAAAACGGGCACAAACACCTCCGGTGGGAGGAAGTAGACGGTTTGGCTGACGATCCCGGTCGCGGAGCTCACACCGATCGGCTTCAACACACCAAACCAGAAGAAGACGAGCGCCAGACTGTATCGAAGCAAGGAGACGCTGTGTTCGTCAAGCAGTCGTATGAAGCGTTCGTCGATCTCTGCGACCGTCTGTTGGGTCTCGACGCCGAGCGCACTGAATAGTATCCCGTGCCCCCGTGTCTCTCTCCGTTGCCCTCGGTGGTCGGCGACTGCTGGGTCGTCAGATTCAGCCATTCGTTCGTTTGATTCGGGCGAGAACAGTTGAGTTGCACTTTGGCACAGGACAACTCGATCGATCCTTCCGGCGGGTTGATCGTCGACCGCAAGCGAACGAAGTGAGTGAGTCTCTGGGCCCCGAGCGAAGTGGGGTGGTGTAGGTTACTCGAAGCTGTCGCGGTCGGGGACGCCGTCGCGGCCGAGGATGATCTCTTGGGCTTCGACGTCTTCCAGCGACGCGACGAGGCCGCCGACCTCGAGGATGCCGTCGTCGGTCTCCAGCCGGAGCGACGCCACCTCCTCGGTCTCCTCGAAAGTCGTCGTCTCGACTTGCCCCTCCACGAGCACCGGGTCGCCGGTCTCGACGTCGCGGCCGGTGATTGAGGCGTAAAACGGTCCCTCGAGCTCGCGCACGTCCTTCACCGCGCGCCGAATCGAGGCGTATCGCCGGGGGAACGGCCGGCGTTTGCCGTCGGTTGCGAGCGTCTCCGCGGTCGACCACAACACGGTCCCGAAGAACCCCGACACCAAGAAGCCAAGCGCCGACCGGTTGAAGATCACGCCGTAGCGCTCCCGGTCGTCCCGCAGCGCGTCCTGCGTCGCGTAGATGGAGTAGTTGCCGTCGGCGACCGCCAGAACCGGCGTCGTAATCCCGCGGCGGGCCCGCGCGATCGTGGCCACCTCCCCGTAGTCGAACTCTGCGGGGTCCGGGGCGCGCGAGGCAGGCGTCACGAGCAGGTCGATGCTCACGCCGTCGTCGATCGCGGCCGCCAGTTGCTCCCGAAACCGGCGGAGCAGGTCGGGCGTGAGCGAGAGCACAAGCTCGTACTCCGCGCCGTCGATGATCTCCTCGACGTATCGGAGGATGGTCGATCTGGACTTCACGAGCGAGACCGCCTCGGTCTCGCGGGCCGGGGCGGTGTATCGCGCCTCGAGTTCGGAGACGAGATCCTCAAGCGACTGTTTGACTCCACCCAGGGCGTCCTCCGGGGCGACCGCGACGATCTTCATCGGCCGCGACTCCCTGAGTTCGACCAGCCCCCGATCCGAGAGGCTGCGCACCGTGTCGTACACCCGTGGCTGCGGGATCTCGGTCCGATCCGCGATCTCGGAGGCGGTGAGTTCGCCGTGTTCCAGGACTGCTAGATACGCTTCGATCTCGTACTCTCCGAGATTGAACCGCTCGCCGACCCGCTCGAGTGTCGTCCGGAGGTCGTCGGTCATACCCGAAGCTTCACGCCCATCCACTTACTATTTACCGTGTTCCGAGTAGCACCGGGTTTCGAAATCACATATACATGCGGTCGTCGGGCGAGACCGCTCGTTCTTCGAGCCGTTCGGCGATCCCGGCGTAATACTGTTCGACCTCGGCGGCGAGCCGGCGCTCGCGGTAGCCGTCGGTTGCGACGTAGTAGGTGCGGTGTTCGTCGGGACCGTGGGCGATCGGGACGCCCGAGAGCACGACCGCCTCGGAGGTGCTGCCGGAGTCGGCCCACTCCACGAGCGCGTCGACGAGCGTCGGCGACGCGTTCGGAGGGACGAGCAGTTCGGCCACGAGGACAGTCACGTCGAGGTCGGGGCGGGAAAACAGCCGGGTGTGTCGGCGCGGCCGACCGTTCTCGAAGGGCGTCACGTTCGCCACGCCGTCTACAGTGACGTGCCCAGTCACCTCGAGATCCAGGTGATCGACCAGGTAGCCGACGGCGGTCAGGCCCGCGAGGATGTCACATTTCGGCCGACTGGTGGCGAAGATGTCACGGCCCACACCGAACCATCCTTTTTGTGTGCCCTCCACGTGGTCGGGTGTATGTGGCTGGCCGCACCGTTCGCTGCAGCATCGGCTGGCGCCGTCCGCGGCGGGGACGGGTTGGTCGCCAGCGTGCCGGAGTGGGCGAAGTTTTCCGGATGGCAGTGGGTCGCGGCGGCGCTCGTGGTCGTCGCCGGGATCTTGGCCTCGCGGTACGTGGTCCGGTTGGCGGGCCGTCCGGTCGCCAGACGGTTCCAGCGGCAGAGCGTGGCACAGATTATTCTCCGGCTGCTCCGGTTGGGGATCGTCGCGGTCTCCCTGGTGGTCGCAGCGGGCGTCGTGGGATTCGAGCTGGGCAACATCGTGCTGTCGGTCACGGTGTTCTCGGCAGTCCTGGGGATCGTGCTCGCGCCGATCGTGGGGAGCGCGATCAACGGGCTGTTCATTCTCGCGGATCAACCCTACGAGATCGGTGACATGATCGAGCTGGAAGACGGCAGACGCGGATTCGTCGACGAGATCACCATCCGGTACACCAAAATGTTCACTCTCGACAACACGTTCCTCGTCGTCCCCAACTCCACGATGCGGGAGCAGTTGGTGACCAACTACTCCGCGGAGGACGAACGGGTGCGGTTAGGGCTGAACGTGCTTGTCACCTACGGCTCCGACACCGAACGGGCGAAGACGCTGCTTCGCCGGGCTGCCAGAGACGACAGGGACGTGATCGGCGGCGGCCCCGACATCCGGATCGGGAGCGCGCGGTACCCAGCCCGCCCGACCGTGTTGCGGTCGTCGTTCGGCGACGACGGCGTGTTGCTCAGACTCCGGTACTGGGTCAGGAAACCCTACAAGATCCCGACGATCGAGTCGCGAATCAGAGATCGGATCTGGGACACCTTCCGGACCGACGAGGCCGACATCAGGTTCGCGTACCCGCACCGTCACTTGGTGTTCGACGACACCAGCGGCACGCTCGACGCCAGCATCGGCACCGAGGGCGTGGCGCCGACGGACCGGCCGCCGACGCCGAGCCGCCGCGACCCGACGGAGCCTGCAGCCCCCGACGACGAGGGGTGAGTTCCGGGGCGGCCGCGCGACGCCGGAATCGAGCCTTACGCCGTCGCCTGGGTCCCGTCGGCACGGACGGTGATCACGGTGCAGTCGAGCTTTTCCCGGAGATACGACTCGATGTCGGGGTCGTCGAGGACGCGGCGGAGCATCCGGCGCCACCGGCCCACCTGTTTCGACCCGAGGACGACAATGTCCGCCTCGTCGGCGGCAACCTCCTCCAAGATGGTCTCTTCGACGAGGAACCCACGACGGACCACGTATCGCGTCCGCTCCAGTGATCCGAACGCCGACTCCGCAGCCCGCCGGAGCTTCGCGCGGGTGACCCCGTGGTTCTCCTGGTAGAGGTCGACGTGGAGCACGGTAAGCTGGGCCTCCCGCTCGTCGGCGATCCGGATGGCCTCCGAGAGCGTCGCTTTCGAGTGCTTCGTCAACGGATACCGGACGGGGACCACCACACGTGCCATCAAGCTAACATACGCACTCACGGATCCTGAACGTTTCTACTCGGCTCGGTAGTCGGAACCGCGCGGACTCCCCCGTCGCATCGGCGTATCGCGGGGGCACAGCGGGCGTTGCGTGTCGTCGGTAGTTTCCTGGTATCACGTCCGGTTCGAGCCGGCGACCCGCTCGATCCGGCCATCCACCTCGGGGGCGAGTCCGACGGCCCGGGCGTAGTCGGCGAGTGCCTCGAACTGGAGGCCACCCTCCCCGGTGCGGTGGCGCTCCTGGAGCGTCGGAAACTCGTGGTCGGTGTGCAGTAGATACGCCGAGGTGGCGACGGTGTAGGTGGCGGCGGGGTCGATCGGGTCGCCGTCGACGCGCGCCTCCACGAGCCGTTCGGCCGCCTCGTCCCACCGAAGTCGGACGCCCGAGACGTGGGCGTGCCACCAGCCTGGTTCCCCGAAGTCGACGACCGACGCCGCCGACTCCCTGAGGATCGACCGCAACTCCGCGCCGGTGACCGTCGCCTCGACCACCGACTCCTCGAACGGGATCACGCTCACGAGGTCCGCGACGGTCACGTCGCCGGCCAGCGGTGGACCGTCGCGGATCCCGCCGCTGTTCTGCAACCCTACGTCGACATCCATCGCCCACCGGTAGGCGTCGGCGACGACGTTGCCGATCCGGGTTTCGCCGCCAAACACCGCGGCGTCGCTCCGGTCGATGGGGTCCGAGACGTGGCCGACCACCTCGTCGAGCCCCGCGGCGGCGACGCGACCCTGGAGCGCCGACACCACGCCGTCGTCGACGGGCGCGTCGGCGGTCCGGTGGCGTTCGACGCCGACCGGTCCCGCGGCGTCGAGGCTCACCTCGAACACGACGCGGCCGTTCGTGCCCGGACGGAGGAGGCGGCTTCCTGCGACCTGGTCGTTGCGTTCGGAGTGGACGTGGCCGCCGAGAATCAGGTCGACGTCGACACGTCGTGCGAGGTCGTCGTCGCCTTCGCCCAGGTGCGACAGCGCTACGACCCGATCGACGCCCGCGGCCCGGAGCTCCGAAACCGCTCGCTCGGCGGCGTCGTACGGGTCGGTGAACCGCATCCCGTCGGCCATCGGGTTCAACGACGGCGTCGCCGGATCGGTGACGCCGAAGAACCCGATCGTAACCCCGTCGACCGTCTCGACGGTCCACGGCTCCGTCTGGTCGGCCGCAAATCGGTCGCCGTCGGGAGCGTACACGTTGGTGGAGACCCAGGTTTGAGGCGCATCGGCGAGCAACGACCGCGTCGCGGCCGGGCCGAAGTCGAAATCGTGGTTGCCGAACGTCTCCAGATCCGCGTCGACCGCCGCAAACAGGTCGAGCGCCTGCCGGCCGCGTTCGGTCAACGCGAGCACGCCGGGGGCAGTGTTGTCCCCCGTGCCGCAGACGAGCGCGTCAGGCCCGTCCAACCCGCTGATCGTCCCGGCCAACCGACCCGCACGAACCGGGTCGTCGTAGACGTTCTCGACGTCGGAGTAGTGGAGGAGCCGCGGCATCTGCTCGCACGTGAACCGCAGTCGGAAAGAAGCCGTCGGTGTGGTCGGCGCCCGTGAGCGCGGCGGGGGTGATCCGCGTCGCTACTCGCCGTCGTGGAGTTCGAAGGCGACCGTGACCTCCGCTTGATACTCCCGGTCCTCGACCGACGCCACTTCGACGCCGAGTTCGTCCACCTCGATCCAGCAGACGTTGTCGAGGGTCGCCTCCGCGCGGTCGATCGCATCGTCGGTCGCGTCGTCGAAACTCTCCTCGCTCCGGCCGATGAGTGTGACTTTCTTGAATACCATCGTCGGCTCAAGATACGGTAGCACTTCTCATAAGTTCCGGGGGCAGTTCGGGCCCCGGCCGCGCTCGCCGAAGGGTCGTCGGCGCACTCGCCGCCGGGAGAGGGGTCGAGCCGCCGGGAGACGACGCGCGCTATGGGATCCGGACGTCGTGTTCGAGGGTCCCGACGCCCTTGAGTTCGACCTCGACGGTGTCGCCGTCCGAGAGCGGGCCGACCCCGCTCGGAGTCCCCGTAGAGATCACGTCGCCGGGCGCTAAGGTGAGATACGTGGTGATCTCCTCGATCAGTTCCGGCACCGAGAAGATGAACTGGTCCCGTGAGGAGGACTGCCGGATCTCCCCGTTGACTCGGAGTTCGATGTCGGCGTCCGCGGGCACGTCCTCCGGGGGCGCGATCGTCGGCCCGATGGGGGCAGCGTTGTCGAACGCCTTTCCGCGAACCCAGTTTCGCTCCTCCCGCTGGTCGTCCCGGTTCGAGAGGTCGTTCAGACAGGTGAAGCCCGCCACGTAGTCCATCGCGTCGGCGGCGTCGACGTGACGCGCCGGGTGGCCGATCACGGCCGCGATCTCGGCCTCGTAGTCGATCCGTGCTTTGCCCGCGGGGAGCGTCACAGTGTCGCCGTGTCCCGAGAGCGTGTTCGGTGGCTTCAGAAACAGCAGCGGGCGATCGGGGACGTCCTTGTCGCGCTCGGCGGCGTGGTCGGCGTAGTTGAGCCCGACACAGACGATCTTCTCGGGCTCGCACGGCGGCAGTACCTCGACCGCATCGAGGTCGTAGGTCTCGCCGCCGAAGGAGACGGCGTCGCCGTGCCACTCGCCGTCCCGAACCGAGCCCGCCGGATCCCTGAATCTGACCGCGTGCATGCCTGGGAGTTCGTCGCTCTGACGTTTCGTTCTTTCTATCTGGACCCCGGGCGGGGTGCGGCGGTCGAACGGACCTGCACGGCTGACGCCCGCGAACTCAGTCCTGGGCCACTGACACGGGTGCTGAGAGCCGGACTCGGGGGCCGGGCGCAGGCGAGGATGACGGCGCCTCGAGCGTACAGGCGTCGTGTTCACCGGCCGAGGTACGCGTTCCGAAACCTGCTGGTGCGTCTCACCCACCGACGGGTGCGGTTCACGCTGGGAGAGTGCGATGCCGGTCCCCTCGAACGTCTAGACGTATACGACGTCGGCGACCGGGATCTGCCGTTGAGCCGCCGTCGTCTCCTGGTCGGCGTTCCCACCGGTTCTCGTCGCAACTGCCGGTACCGATTCCTGGGAACAGCCGGAGATTACAGGTTGTCGGAACCACGTAGTGTGAAACTATGCCGGAACCAGACCGATTCAAAGACCGCGCTGAGGCGGGCGAACGACTCGGTGACGCAGTTCGAGAGCAGGAGCCGGACATCGACATCGTGCTCGCGATCCCCCGGGGCGGCCTCCCGCTCGGACGGGCTGTCGCCGACGCACTCGACGTGCTGTTGGACGTCGTCGTCGCGTCGAAAATTGGCGCCCCAGGCAATCCGGAGTACGCTATCGGCGCTGTCGCGAGCGACGGGAGCGTCTGGCGCAACGAGAAGGCTGTGCGAGCGAGTGGGTCCGACGACGCCTACTTCGAACGGGAACGCGAGACCGAGGCGAAAAAGGCGCGTCAGAAGGCCGACCGCTACCGTGAGGGCCGACCGGCCCCCGACCTGGCCGGAAAGACCGTCGCCGTTGTCGACGACGGCGTCGCCACGGGGTCGACTGTCAGAGCGTGTCTGCAAAAACTCCAGAGAAGCGACGCGGGCCGCATCGTACTGGCGATTCCCGTCGGCTCACCGGAAACCGTTCGGGAGCTACAGGGGATGGCCGACGCGGTCGTCTGTCTCCGGACGCCGACGGAGTTCAGGGGAGTCGGACAGTTCTACCACCGATTCGAGCAGGTCACTGACGACGAAGCGATGGCGTACCTCGAATCGGCAGAGTGACTGCCTCCAAGAGCCCGTTCGCGGGCTCGCGGCCAGCTGGCCGCGCGCAACTTCCGGAGAACGGCGTCGTTCCCGGACCACGAGCGCAATTCACTCGACGCGGTCGGGAGCAGCGGGCGAAATCGTGTCGGCGTGGCCACCGCTTTGGCCCCCCGCGTTTCACGACAGTACGCTTTATTGTCGGCCACCGAGAACACAGACACGGACCGATGACAATGGAACTCACTTGGCACGGCCACTCAACGTGGCACGTCGACGTCGACGGCACGACGTTCCTGATCGACCCCTTCTTCGACAACCCCAAGACCGACCTCGCGGCCGCAGACGTTGAGACACCGGACTACCTCCTCGTGACTCACGGCCACGCCGACCACATCGCCGATGTTGGCGCGTTCACCGATGCGACCGCTGTGGGCGTCCCGGAGATGACCGGATACCTGGAGAGCGAGGTCGGGTTCGAGGAGACGATCGGAATGAACATAGGCGGCACCGTCGAGTGCGGCGACGCGTTCGTGACGATGCACCGCGCAGACCACACCAACGGCCTCAACACGGGCTACAAGACCAGCCTCGGCACGCCGACCGGATTCCTTCTGAGCGACACGAAACCGACTCAGGAGTCCGACGCCGACACCACCACGTTCTATCACGCCGGCGACACCGGGCTGATGTCGGAGATGAAAGACGTGATCGGGGCGTATCTGGAGCCCGACGCCGCGGCGCTCCCCGCGGGCGATCACTTCACGATGGGGCCGACCCAGGCGGCGATCGCGGCCGACTGGCTGAACGTCGATCACGTCTTTCCGATGCACTACGACTCGTTTCCCCCGATCGAGATCGACACCGACGATGTCGTCCGCGAGGTGAAAGCGACCGGCTCGAACGCCGAGGTCCACGTCCTCGACGGCGACGAGTCGTTCACGCTCCCGTGACGCCGGTCGTTTGCGGCTCACGTCCGGCCGACGTGTTCCGGCGTCGGTATCGCCGCGGTCCGTCGCTCAGCCAGTCTTATAGGTAGCTTTAGAACGCGCCGTCGCATCTGTGGGGACGCAATGAGCGACATTCAGACATCGACAGTCAGCGAGGACGGGTTTGCGAGCACGAGCCAAGTAGGGGAGTTCGAGCTCACAATCGACGCCACCGGCGAGACGGGTCCCGGTCCTAACGCCGTGCTCGTGGCAGACTACGCCGCGTGTTTCCTCCCGGCGTTCCGGGTCGGCGCCCAACAGCGCGGCCACGAGGATCTCGGAACGGTACAGATCGACGCCGACGCGGATCTCGACGACGACGACGATCTCGAGGCCATCCGATTCGACGTGTACGTCGAGGCCGACCTCGACGACGAGACCCTCGAGGAGGTCGTCGACCGCGCGGAGGGCATCTGCCACGTGCACTCGGCGCTTCGGCCCGAACTCCGCGCCGAGGTCACTGCACACGGCGACGCGTTCTGAAACAGGCCGCACCGCGAGACCGCAGGAGGCCGCTCGATTCCGGCCTCAGCTCCGGGTGTACGCCCGGAAGCTCATCGCCTCGCCGTTGGCGATGACGATGTCCCGGCCCTCGGGGTCGGGAACGGGTTGCTCCTCCACCGCGTCGTGTGAAACGTACGGGTCGGTCGGTTCGGGCGTATCCTCGGAGTAGACGTACGGGCTGTTCGGTTGCTGCTCCATACGGGACCGAACGCGACGATCACATATAATACTTTGTGAGACGGTACCACACCTCTCGGAGCGCCGCGTGACGGCGGTTCGTCTCAGTCGTCGGCAGCGGCCGGCTCCTGGGTTTCGCTCTCGGCGTCGAGGAGGTCGATGAACTCCGCCAGCCACTCGGGGTGGTCGGGCCACGCCTGGCCGGTCACGAGGTTCCCGTCGACGGTAACCTCGTCGACCCACGAACACCCGGCGGCCTCGACCTCCGGACGCACGGCGGGGTACGCCGTCATCTCGTAGCCGTCGAGTACGCCCGCGGCCGCCAGGATCTGTGGGCCGTGACACACCGCGGCGACGGGCTTGTCCGTCTCGAAGAAGTGGCGGACGGCATCGAGGACGATGTCGTACGTGCGGAGATACTCCGGCGCGCGGCCGCCCGGGACCACGAGGGCATCGTAGTCGGCGGGGTCGATGGCGTCGAAGGTGGTGTTCACCTCGAAGTTGTGGCCGCGTTCCTCCAGGTATGTCTGATCCCCCCGGAAGTCGTGAATCGCCGTTTTGACCGTCTCACCGGCCTCCATATCCGGGCATACTGTGTCGACGTCGTGGCCGACGGCTTCGAGGGTCTGGTAGGGGACCATCAGTTCGTAGTCCTCGCCGAAGTCGCCGACGATCATGAGTATCTGTTGGCTCATTGTCGTACCTCGGTGGTAGTTCGACGGCCGAGTCTATAATGATTGTGCAGAGGCGCGCGGCCGAACCCAGCCGGTCACGCGGGCGGGCCCGGGAGGATCGTGTCGAGCGACCCGAGCGAGTCGAGCACGTAGTCAGGTTGGATCGGCGACGCGTCTATGTCGGCGTCGTCGGTCACGCCGGTCCGGACGAGAGCGGTCTGCATCCCCGACCCGTCCGCCAACGCGATGTCAGTGTCGAGTCGGTCGCCAACCACGAGGACCTGCTCGGGCGGGAGCCCGAGCCGGTCTAACGCCGCGTCCCGGGTGATCCGACTGGGTTTGCCCAGAATCGTCGCGGGGTCGCGGCCGACGACGTTCGCAATCGCGTCGATCACGGCACCGGAGCCCGGAACGTTCCCCTCCGGTGCCGGAATGACGACGTCCGGATCCGTCCCGAGAAAGGTGACCTCCGAGTCGTCCAGAAGTTGGAGACACTGACGCAACGTCCGGTAGTGAAACTCCCTGTCGATCGACGCCACGAGGACGTCGATGGCAGGGGTTGCCGCTCCGGTCGTGCCTTCGGCCTCATCGTCGGCGCGGGGGTCGACGGCGACGACCGACAGACCGACCTCACGGAGCAGCTCGATGAACCCGGATTCGCCGACCACCGCCACCCGCTCGTCGCCGTGGTGCTCCGAGAGGTAGCGTGCGGAGACGCTGCCGGCTGTGATGACCTCCTCGACATCGACGTCGAACCCTGCCCGTCCGAGCCGTTGTTCGTAGTCCACAGGTGGTTTCGTCGGGTTGTTAGAGACGAACAGCCGCCGGAGCCCCGCGTCGTCGACGGCCGCGAGACCGGCGTCCGCCCCCGGTATGGGTTGGTTCCCTCGAACGACGGTCCCGTCCACGTCCAAGATAACGCCGCGAACACTCATCGTTTCCTGTAGGAAGAGTACAGTGTTGAACGTAGTGGCTCCTCCGGTGGCGGCCCCGGGCCGGATTCGCGTCCACGGAGCGTATGTTTATCTGCGGTCACGCGACCACCGACCGTATGCGATGACGACTGCCCCGCGTCGGGCAGCGACCTCGTCGCGTTTGCAACTGCGCGTACAGTCGACCGCACGGGTCAGTGCGATCGATCGACGCCAGATCTGGAGGCGCGACGATAGCCCGGCACGTCGGCGCGGGGACTGCGGTGTGCCGGCTGCTCGCCATACGATCGGCCGACGGCCCGTCTCAAGGGCGACCGTGTCCGGGCGCGGGGTGCTGGCGTCCGATTGGGGGGACCGAATGGAACTCGGTGGACCGAGGTCGGGACGGAGCAGCGGGCGACCTCGGGGGCCGACCGAGCTGTCGTCCGGGCGACTGTGCCGGGGTCGCGTCTCAGTTCTGTGACGGTAATCTGATCTGATACGGAAAGACGGATATACGCTAGGTCCGTTGGCTGGAACGTGACAAACTCCCAGCTTACACTCGTTCAGATCGACAACTACGGCCCCTGGACGGTGACGCCCAACCCGCGCCGGGAGATGGACCTGCAGACGCTCCAGTCGCGGCTCTTCGCCGAACTCGCGCAGTTCGTCGGGAGCCGTGACGGGTACGTGTTCTTCACGCGGTTCGACAATATGGTGGCGATCACGAACGGCCTCGACCGAGCGGACCACGCGTTGCTTCAGGAGACGATCGGGAACAGATACCCCGTCACCATCAGCCTGGGAACGGGAATCGACGCCACGCCGGTGGCGGCGCTGGAGGCGGCGACCGCAGGGCTCCAACGCGCCGGCTCCGCTCAGGACGGCGACCGGCGCGAGGTGCTCGCCGGAGAGTACCTCTCCGAAGCCGCACGGACCGACGACGACGTCCGGATCGCCCACTTCGACGTCAACGACGCCACCGGGAAGTACACCGACCAGCTCAACGAGTTCGACTCGTTCATCCAGATCGAGCAGGGGTACGCCACACTGATGCGGTACCTCCGTGAGGAGCACGGCGCGCTGTCTTTCTTCGTTGGCGGCGACAACATCATTTCGGTGTGTCCTGCGATGGACGAGAGCGACTACCAAGGCGCGATTGATCACGTCGAGGCCGACGCCGGCGTCGAGCTCAAGGTGGGCGTCGGCACCGCCGCCACCCCCCACATCGCGGGGATGGACGCCAAGCACGCCTTAGAGGAGTGCCGCCACGAGGGTACCATCGTCGAAGTCGGCCACCCGGCTGAGGGAGTCGACGTGACGACGGACTGACATAGGTCGCTGCAACAGCGTCCGGTCGTCCCCGAGTCAGGGTGGCGATGATCGGTACGTGATCGCGTTAGTCCCCGACAGAGGGGATGCCGTCTGCGGTCGTGGCCCGATTCGATTGGGGTTTGTGAAAAAGATCTTTTTGAAAGTCGAAGTATTAAGTTGGTGCCGACCCTACGTGTAGATGCAATGAGCACCCAGAAAACGGTCCGGCAGAATGCCGGCGAGGTCGAGGGCAGCGAGGCCCTGCGCGTCGACGCGGAGCGCGCCGAGCAGATCGTCGACGCACTGAACACGGATCTGGCGTCGACGTACGTCCTGTATCACCAGCTAAAGAAGCACCACTGGAACGTCGAGGGCGCGGAGTTCAACGACATCCACGTTCTCCTCGGCGAGATGGCCGAAGAGGCCGAGGAGTTCGCAGACGAACTCGCCGAACGCGCCCAAGCGCTCGGTGGCGTCCCGGTCGCGGGGACCGACGCCATCTCCGAACACGCCGCAGTCGAACCCGAGGACGAGGACGTCTACGACATCCGAACGTCGCTCAGGAACGATATGGAGATGTACGGGGACATCATCGAGACGCTTCGCGACCACGTCGAACTCGCGGAGAACCTCGGCGACCCGACCACCGCACACCTCGTCCGCGAGAACCTGATCAACGTCGAGGAAGCGGCCCACCACCTCGAACACTACCTCGAGGACGACACGCTGGTCCTCGAATCGGCGACAAACTAACAGAACTACTCGAGCGCAGTTCTGTCGGTCCCGCGAGGGCGTAACAGCGCGCTGTCGGGCGAACTAATACCCAAAGACGCCCCCGCGGCGTCAGCCGTCGATCGGCGCTGCGGCGTCGGCGTCGAACGCGATCCACCCGTCGGAGTTACCCGTTTCGACGAGGACGATCCGATCCGGCGACGATCGGTGCGCGGAAATTCCGAGTTCCGGCTGCGGCTCCGAGTCGGCCCCCACACCGGTGTCGCCGTCGACGACCCCTCTCTCGACCATTACCGTTCTCTGACACTCCGCAGAATAAAACGTTTTTGGTGTGCCTAAACGTTCGCGGAGCCGGGCCGTCTGGCGAGTGTCGCGTGCGCCGGAGAGTGGAGTCGCGTGGGATGCACACAGTATTTGCGTCTCGGGGGCACACCCCCGACGATGGTCGATTCACTGTTCACGCCGCTGTCTCTCCGGGGGACGGAGTTCCGGAACCGGATCGCGGTGTCGCCGATGTGTCAGTACTCCGCGCCGGACGGCTACGCCACCGACTGGCATACGGTCCACCTGGGTAGCCGGGCGGTCGGGGGCGCGGGAGTCGTGATGACCGAAGCGACCGCGGTGTCGCCGGCGGGTCGTATCTCCCCCGACGACCTCGGGATCTGGTCAGATGCCCACGCCGACGCGCTCAAAGACGCCGTCTCGTTCGTCCGCGACCACGGCGCCGTCCCGGGCATCCAGTTGGCTCACGCCGGCCGGAAAGGCAGCACCACGCCGCCGTGGGACGACGGCGTCCCGATCTCCGTGGACGATGACGGGTGGGAAGTCCTCGGACCCACGGCGACGCCGTACCCGCACCGAGATGGCGGCGCGCAGCCCACAGTGCGAATGACGGTCGACGACATCGAACGGGTGACCGAGCAGTTCCGAATGGCCGCCGAGCGCGCTCGCGAGGTCGGCTTCGAGATCGCGGAGGTGCACGCCGCCCACGGCTATCTCCTCCACGAATTTCTCTCGCCGGCGACGAACACCCGCGAGGACGAGTACGGCGGCTCCTTCGAGAACAGGATCCGGTTCGTCTGCGAGGTCACAAGGGCCGTCCGTGAGGCGTGGCCCGACGAAAATCCCGTGTTCGTGCGGATCTCCGCGACCGACTGGCTGCCGGACCGGCCGTCGTGGGACGTCGAACAGTCCGCCCGGCTGGCGCCACGTCTGGCCGACGCCGGTGCCGATCTCGTCGACGTGAGCGCCGGTGGTATCCACCCCGACCAGCAGGTCCCCAACACCGGACCGGGGTACCAGATTCCGTACGCCGAGCGGGTCGGGAAAGCCACTGACGCCGCAGTGGGGGCCGTCGGCGGGATCACCCGGGCCGAACAGGCGGATCAGGTGATCCGGAACGGCCGCGCGGACCTCGCGCTCGTGGGGCGCGAGCACCTCCGAAACCCGTATTTCGCACTGGAGGCGGCGCACACCCTCGGCGCCGACGTGGAGTGGCCAAAACAGTACCGACGCGGCCGGTTCGACTGATGGGTGTGGGGGACCGAGGCGTCTGGAGGCTTCGCTCACCCGGTCTTGACGACGCGGTCTCCCCGGATCCGACGTCCGGCGCACACGCTTTTGAGCGACCGCGCCTAACGATGAGTATGTCCCCCGACACGCCCGACCGCGACGAGGACCTTCCCGAACTTCTCGACGATCTCGAAGCCACGCTTACGGACCTCAGAGCGGAGCTCAGCCAAGAGACTGAGTCGAACCGCCGCCGCGAAGCCCCGACTCGCCTGCCCCGGCGTGATCGACCGGGGTCGGGGTCGGGCCTGCCGCGGCCGCCCTCGGTGGCGGACCTGTTCAGATTCACCGAAGAGTACACGCTCCCGACGCTCATCGCGACGCTTGAGGCCACCATCCGGGCGCTCGAACTCCTCCGCGGCACCCTCCGGCTCGTCGACCCCGGCCGCTCGGCGTTCGAGTCGCCGGCTGGCCAGCGGGATGCGTCGTCGGTGTCGCGGCTGGGGAGCGGTGCCGCCGGCGTCGGTCGGGAGGCTGTCTCGAGCGTCGAGCGTGCGCTCTCGGAGCTCGAGGCAGCGCTCGCAGACTCGAACGTGCCGGACGATCGGGCGTCTGACGAACTCCTCGGGGACGCCCGCGACCTCTCCGCGGAGGTCAGAGAACGGCTCGAGGCCGCGCAGGGGTCGGGAACCACGGGCCGAGCCGAGCGGGAGACCGGTGCCCCCAGCGGACGGGAGGCCGCGGAGCCGGGCGCCGACGGCGTCAGGATCGAGGTGATCGACGACGCAGGAGCGGGGAACGACGACGACGGCCGGGGAGACGAGGATCGCCCCGAGGTCGACGTCGAGGCGGAGTTGGAATCGATCAGACACGACGTCCGTGGGCCGGAGGACCCCGACCCGACTGACGGGGACGCCGAGTCCGCGGGCGACGAGGCGCAGAGCCAAGAGTCCGAGGACGGCTCCGGCGGCGACGGCGGCCGGGCGGACGACGAAGGATCGACTCCAGCCGACGAGGGAGCCGACACCGCGGGCACCGGCGACGACCCGTCCGCGTGAGCCGGGCCGATCGCGACGGCTCGGCGACGTGGAACGCCGGCGGCGAAGGGCAGGCGGCGGCGGCCGCGAATCCGAACGGCTTAGGGCCCGACGGTCCCGACCCGGAGATATGACCGCGGCACTCGTCGCCGAGGGCGTCCGGAAGTCCTACGGCGACGTCACTGCGCTCGACGGGGTGTCACTGGAGGTCCAGACCGGCGAGGTGTTCGGCCTGGTTGGACCCAACGGGGCCGGCAAGACGACGCTCGTCCGGGCGCTGACCGGAACGACTCGGGCGGAGGGCCAGGTGCAGGTGCTGGACGGCGACCCTACCGCCGTAGAGCGGTCCCGTATCGGCCTCCTCCCGCAGTCGTTTTCGCCCGCCGGCCGACTCACTCCGCGGGAGCTACTGGCGCAGTACGCCGGCCGCTACGACGACGCGCGCGACCCCGAGTCGGTTCTCTCGGACGTCGGAATCGACGGCGCAGTGGGGGACCAGTGGTACGAGACCCTCTCTGGCGGACAGAAACGCCGGGTGTGCGTCGCCATCGCCCTGGTGAACGACCCGGAGGTGCTGTTTCTCGACGAACCGACCACCGGGATCGACCCGGCGGGCCGGCGCGCGCTGTGGGCGTTGCTCGAGGACCTCGCCGCAGGCGGGACCACGGTGCTTCTCACAAGCCACTCGATGGCCGAAGTCGAGCGGCTGTCCGACCGCGTGGGGTTCCTGAACGGGGGTCGGCTCGTCGCAGTCGGAACCCCGGGAGACCTGATCGCGACACACGGCGGCCGAAGCCGACTCGTCGTCGAAACCGACGGCGACGCGCCGGAGCCGGATCTCGGCCACCTCGGCGACGACTTCGAGACGTCGTCCCAGTCGGGGCGGGTCGTGGTCGAGGGGGTGGGACCCCGCGACATCGACACGGTGGTTGCGGCGTTCGACGCCCGCGGAATCGGGGTCGAATCGCTAACGTGGGCACAGCCCGACCTCGGAGACGTGTACCTGGAACTCACTGGTGAGTCGTTCGAAGGCGGGGGCGTCGGGGCCGACGACGGGAGGCTGGGAGAGTGAGCCGTGCGGGTCGGATCCGCGCGGAGTTCGCCGCCTCCTGGCACGCGTTCCTCCGACGCCGGACCGCGGTGTTCTTTACGTTCTTTTTCCCCGCGATCATCGTGGTGATCTTCGGCGCGCTGGTCGGGACACAGCCCACCGGCGGCGGGCTGTTTTCGGAGCCGGACGGCTACTACGTCGCCGGCTACCTCGCGGTCGTGGTGCTTTTCACGCCGCTGTCACGGGTGGGGAGCACGATCGCTCGGTACCGCGCGGGCAGCCGGTTCGAGAAGCTGGCGACCACGCCACTGCGGCGGTGGGAGTGGCTGCTGGCGCAGTCGCTTGTGAACGTGGTGGTGATCGGAGCCGCGGCGACCCTGTTGCTCCTTCTCACCGTGCTCGTCACCGGGACCGCCGTCCCCACTGCTCCAACGACGCTGCTGTTCCTGCCGTTCGTCGCGTTCGGGGTGGTGCTGTTCTGCGGGCTCGGCGCGGTGATCGGCCGGATCGCCGGGTCCCAGGACGGCGTGATCGCGGCGTCGAACGCGATTGCGCTCCCGCTTTTGTTCCTCTCCGAGACGTTCGTCACGCCGGAGTTGCTTCCGGGCTGGTTCCGGCCCGCACTGGCGTTCTCGCCGCTGACGTACGTCGCCCGCGGGATCCGTGCGGTGACGTACGCCGACGCGACGACGACGGTTCTGCCGAACCTCCTGGCTGCGGGGGTGCTGGCCGTCGCGTTCTTCGCGGTCGGTGCGGCTGCGGTGCCCCGGACGGACTGAGGCGAGACCCGCGCGCCAACGGGTTTTATTCGCTCGTGGCGTCGACGTTGACGCGATGGTCGCACTCGACACGAGCGGGGACTTAGAGCGACTCGTAGACAGCGGCGTGGTCGCGGTGATGCGCGGCGCAGATCCCGACACGGTCGTAGAAGTCGCGTCTGCGCTCGCAGACGGCGGCGTGACCGCATTCGAGATCACCGCCGACAACCCGGACGCGATGGAGCTCATAGACGAAGTGTCGGCGTCGTTCGCCGAGTCGGCTGCGATCGTGGGTGCCGGCACGGTGCTCGACAGCGAGACCGCCCACGCCGCCATCCGAAGCGGTGCGGAGTTCGTGGTCGGCCCAACGTTCGACCCCGGGGTCGTAGAGACCTGCAACCGATACGGCGTCCCGGTCGCGCCGGGGGTGCTCACCCCGACGGAGGCCGTGACCGCCTTCGAGGCCGGCGCCGACGTCGCGAAGGTGTTCCCCGCGTCCTCGGTGGGGCCGGGACACCTTTCGAGCATCGCGGGGCCGCTCCCCCAGATCCCGCTGATGCCCACCGGCGGGATCGACGTCGACAACGTCGCTGACTACATCGCGGCCGGAGCGGCGGTGGTCGGCGCCGGCAGTGCGATCATGGACGACGCTGCGATCGACGCCGGCGACTTCGGGTCGATCACGGAGACCGCCCGTGAGTTCACCCGGGAGATCGACGACGCACGGGCCGCTCGGGGGCAGTGAACGCGGTCACCCTGGCAACAGCGCCCCGACGTGACTGTGCAACGCCGGGTCCAGTCGGTCGCGGAGCCGACCGGGCCCCGTCTCGCCGTCGAGCGACACCAGGTACGCGGTGCCGTCGGCGCCGCCGTACGCCCGCTGGAAGTCGTAGACGAACCCCGCAACGGTGACGGCCGACGGGACGCCGGGGTCGGCATCGAGGAACGCGACCTGCTCGCGGACCGCATACTCCACCAGTCGGTTGATCGCCTCGGCACGCGGGGTGTCGGCGTCGACCGCGCCCTCCTCACGGGCCGAGTGCACGATCGGAACGAGACGGTCGACCGCCGCGTGGACCGCCGGCGACCTGTGGGCCTCGGTGTCGGCGTCGAAGACGGCGTCGTAGGCGGCGGTGATCGCGCCGCATCCCGTATGGCCGACGACCGCGACGAACTCGACGCCGAGCGACGACACCGCGTAGCCGACGGTGTCGTTGATCACGCGGTCGCCGCCCACGTCCGACCAGACCTGGTTGCCGACGTTGCTCCCGGTGAACAGGTCACCGTTGGACCGCGCGCTCCAGATCCCCTCGGTCGGAACCCGGGAGTCGGAGCAGGAGACCGACACGACGGTGGGGTGCTGGACCTCCCTGACGTCGTCGAAGTGGTCGACATCGAGCGACGCGACGTGGTCGTCGTTGCTCCGCAGGAGGCTCTCGAGCAAACCCATACGGGGCAGTTGGCCGTCGGCGGCATCAATGGTCGGGATCGCCCGAGTCAGTCGGCCGACCGGTCGCGGTCGGCAGCGTCAGGGTCGAACGGGTCGGCGTCAGCGGGGTCGCCCTGCTGCCGGGTCCCGCCAGTCTCGGCGGGGTCGTCGCCGGTCGCCGCAGGGTCGTGGGCGTCGTCAACGCCGATGCCGGCACGTCCGGCGCGGTACGCCTCGACCGCACTGTCCAGTCTGGCTTCGAGTTCGTCGCGGAGCTCGTCGGCACGCGCCGCCGAGATGTCGACCGCGGCGGCGTCTTGGCCCCCCACCGACAGCGACCCCGCGGTGTCGACGGTGACTGTTGCGAGGCCGAGGCGGCGCTGGAAGACCGTTCGGGCGTCGATCACGGTCTGGATCCGGTAGTAGGGGACGATCTTGGTCTGCCGTCGCAACACGCCGTTCCGGGTGACGACGTGGTGGTCGCCGAGCCAGTGGCCGCGATGCGTCCAGGTCGCGTGGGCGAACCAGACCGCGAGGGGAGCGAGCAGAACCGGAGACCACGCCGGAAACGGAAGCGAGACGAAAGCGTCGATGGCGTACGCGACCCCGGTGAGTATCCCGACCACCAGTAGGTATCGCACCAGATACCGGCGGCGGGCCCGCTTCGGCGGCCGCCGGAACTCGACCTCGCCGACGGGCTCCAGTTCCTCGATCAACGCGAGTACGCGGTCGCGCTCCGCCAGAGGGACTGCGGCCTCGGACCCCCGCGAACTCCCGCCGGAGCCGGGGGCGTAGCCCGCGGTCTCGATGAGCAGCGTCGCGTAGCCGAAGTACCGCTTCAGTGGGTTCTCGGACACCGTCAGCGTCTGGATCTTGTCGAATGGGATCGACCCGTCGTACCGTTGAAGCAGCCCGCGTTCGTACTGGAGTTCGTCGCCCGACCGAACGAGCCGAAAGTCGTAATACTGGGCTACGGCGGCTGCAGCCCCGACGACCCACGAGAGCAGTGCGACGCCGATCAGGACGACGGCGGCGGCGACCACGAGTGCGATCCCCGACGCGGACGACAGGTACGTCGGGATGAGCGTCGAACTGATCGTCGACACGATCAGAAACAGGACGCCCGGTACCCGGAAGTCGATCGAGAGTGCGCCGACCAAGGCGAGTTCGGTCCGGTCGAGTGCGAACAGTTCAGTCACCGGCGGCGCATCGAACCGACGCCCGGTCGACCCCACGGGGCGGTCGGCCGGGGCCGTGCCGTCGTCGGTGCCGGAGCGGGCGTCGTCCGCGTTCTCGTCATCACGGTCGTCGCTGGCGGAGTCCGCGTCCGACCGCTTCAGTCGACCCAGCCTGGTCTGGAGGCGCTTGGCCTCCTCGAAGGAGACGAACCGGAGGCGGGCCTCGGTGTCGCCACCGCCGGCGGTCTCGAAGGAGACGACCGCGATCCCGAACAGCCGCTGGAGCACGTTCCGGGAGATGTCGACGTTCTGGATCCGCCGCAGCGGGATCTCGCGGCTGCGCCGTGAGAGCACGCCGGACTCGATGTCGAGGGTGTCCTCGCCGAGTTCGTAGGAGAACCGGCGGACGTACGCCGCCTCGTAGCCGACCAGCGCGAGCACGGCGACGCCCGCAACCGCGAACAGGAGCCACGGCCCCGCGGGACCGACACCTGGGAGCTCGAACCCGCCGCTCATCGCGAACACGAACGCGATCGCGATCCCGCCGCCGCGCTGGAGCACGCGGTACGGCACCGACAGCGGCGACAGGCTCCGGGACATCTCAGACGGCGTCCTCGCTCTCAGACCGGATCGCGAGCCGTTTCAGCCGCTCCCGGAGGTCGTCGGCCTCCCCCTGACCGAGTCCCGGAACCGACACGTCGGCCCCGCGGGAGCCGGCGGTGTAGACCACGGTACTCGCCAGGCCGATCGCGCGCTCGATCGGCGACCGGGAGGTGTCGACGTGCTGGATGCGGACGAACGGAACCACGGTCCGGACTCGCGTGAACACCCCACGCTCTAAGTACAGCGAATCCTCCCGCACCTCGAAGCGCCACACGCGGTACCGAAGCACCGCGAGGACGATCCCGAGCGCCGCGAACCCGACGAAGACGGCCGCAGGCGTCAACGTGGGCACCCACGGCGGAGCGACGAATCGAACGGCGACGGCGGACACGCCGGCGAGGACGGCGGCCGTGATCACGGCGCGTCCCATCCACAGCAGCCGGATCCGAGGGTGGAGTCGGTTCATCGTGTCGTCAGTAGAGTGCGATTCCCGACGAGAGCAGTCCGGCGTCGACGAGCAAGAGCACACCGACGACGGCGGCGGCGCGGAAGGTACCAGTCGCCGCCGAGGCGGGCGCGCGGACCCGTTTCTCACGGAGGCCGTCGACGAGCCGGCTCCGGCCGATCTCGACCAAGGCTGAGAAGACGAGCCACAGCGCGAGCATCGCGAGCACCAGGTGGCCGCGTGCGGTGCCGGTGAGCGATGCGACGGTGTAGCCCGTCCCGGCGAGGTGGCCGCCCGTGAGCAGCATCACCACCGACGCGCCGCGGGAGAAGTAGACCAACCGGTCGGCGATCGTCTCCAGGGGAGCCGCGTTGAGCGCTCCGTCGGTCGCCGCCGGCAGTATCGCGCCGGCGACGAAGACCACGCTCCCGACCCACAGCGCGCCGACCAGAACGTGGATGGTCGTCATCGCGGTGTCGATTGCCATAGGTGAGTTCAGAGGCTGGCAACGCTTGAAACCCGGCGATTCAGTTCGGGTAGCGGCAGCGGGCAGGACGCCGTGCCGCACTATCGGATCCGACCCAAGCCGCCCGCGGTCACGTCGATGCCCGGCGAGTAGTGGACGACCGGCTCCGACGCCGGTGCGTCGAACCCGTTGGCCGAAAACAGCGTGTTCGAGCGGATCGTCGCCGTCGCGTCCGCGAGCGACCACCGCGGATGGGAGATGTCGCCGGCGTAGAGCCGGGTCCCCTCGGTGTAGAACCGGTAGTTCTCGGTCAGGAACGCCTCCAGCGATCCCGGTTCTGGGGTGAAAGCCTCTCCGATCGCTCGGTAGGACGCGTCGAACCGCGCCGGGGGTGCGTCGGCGTGGGTCCGGCGGCTCCGGAGCGTCATCATCCCGCCGTCGTCGCGGGTGTGACGCATCTCCGCGCGGTAGTACGGGAGCCGGAACGCCCCTCGCGCGACCGAGACCCCCAGGTTGTCGTCGGCGTCGAGGCTGAAAAAGTAGACGCCGCGCCCCCCGCCATCCGGGCCGGTGACGTAGGTCCGAAGGTTGAGTTCGGGGAACGACCGGCCGATCGGGGCCCCGCGCGGGCGGATCTCAGACATCACGAACCCCACGACGCCGAGCCACGCGTCCCCGTCGTAGGTCGCCACGTCCAGCCCGTCTGGGAGGCGCGCGGAGACGGTCGCCGGGTCGACACGCCAGTGGGCGAACACGACGTCGCGCCACCGCATCCGGAGGAGGTCCATACGCGCAATAAGGGTCCCGGACACTTTCGGGTTCCCCTTCGGCGGAGCTACCGGCCCGCTTCGGACGCCGGGAGTGCCGCGACCGCGGCGTCCGTGAGCCGATCGAGCGCGTCGGGAGTCGCTGCGCCGACGTAGAGGTTCCCGACTCCGGTCGGGGTCGTCCCGCTGGTGTCGGCGTCGCCGTCGACCGGGACCCCGGTCTCCGGATCCAACACCCGGCTCCGGACGCCGGCTTCCGCCGCGAGGAGTTCCCCGGTGTACTGCTCGTAGACGTCGGGGTAGTAGGCGACGAGCCCCTCGATCCCGCCTCGGGCCAACAGCCCCCAGTCGATGCACGGCGACCAGGTGTTGAGCACCCGCTTGCACTCGGCGCCGACAGACGACTCGATCCGGTCGGCCACTGCCCGGAGTTGGGCGTCGCGGAGAGCGGGAAGACCGATCACGAACGACACGGTCCCCGTCGACAGCGCCACGTCGGTGTCGGGCGCGATGGGCTCGCCGGCGGCGGCTGCACCCACGCCGTGACGGGCCAGATATAGGTCGTCCGGCAGCGGCTCGTAAACCGCCGCGACCTCCGGTTGCCCGTCGCAGCGGACACAGACCGCCGTGGCGAACGACGGAAGCCCGGCGGCGAAGTTGTTGGTGCCGTCGAGCGGGTCGACGACCCACTCGTACCGGTGGTCGCCCGTCGAGCGTGACTCCTCAGAGGTGATCGCGTGGTCCGGGTACGCCTCCCGGACGACGTTGAGAACGCGGTCCTCCGCCGCGCGGTCGGCTGCCGCTTTCACGTCGTCGGTCCGGTAGTCGGCGTCGAGCGACCCGTCGCGGAACGCGTCGGCGAGGTAGTCGCCGCCGGCCCGAACCGCCCGCTCGGCCACCGCCGCGAGTCGCGCCCCCGCCGCCGATGATTCGGTCATACCTGCTCAACGGACCGACCGCGTCAAGAGCGTTGGGTTGCTGAGGCCTGCCCGGGGTGATTCGGAGCCCGCTGGTGACGGTACGCTTTACACCGTGGACCCGGTATATCCGGGTATGCCGAAATACTCCACCGGCGGCGGCGGGGGCGGTGGCGACGGCGACAGCTGCGAGCTCTGCGGCCGGTCGACCGGGAACCTCACCCGGGCGAACGTCGCCGGCGCCGACCTCCTGGTGTGTTCGGAGTGTGCCCCCCACGACGACGCCCGGAAGACGCCCCGCGGCGGGTCGTCGGGCGGCGGATCGGGCAGCGAGGCTGACGATAGCCCCTCGCGGGAGAAGCGCGCGGCTCAGCGACAGGCGCGGCTGTACGATCGGACCAGGGGCGACGCCAGCCACTGGGAATCGGGGACTGACTACGAGGACGACCGGCTACCGTACCTCGTCGCGGACTACGGCGAGGTGGCGGAGGTGGCCCGGCGGGACGCGGGGCTGACTGTCGAGGAACTGGCCGCCGAACTCGACGTCGAGGAGTCCGACGTCGAGGCCGTCGAGCAGGGGCGAGCGACGCGGGCCGGAGTCGGCGGCTCCCTCGTCCGGGGGCTCGAGGAGCGACTCGGCGTCGAACTGGTCGACGAGTGAGGGTTCGGCGTCGGTCGGAACTGCAACCATTTTTGCGTCCCCACCCCTCACGCCGTCGTATGCAGACACGCGCCCCGTCGGAACCGGAGGTTCGGGAGTTCACAGCCGAGGTCGTCGGCGTCGACGGCCGGACGGTGACGCTCGAGCGAACGTACTTTTACGCCGAAAGCGGTGGCCAGCCGGCGGACCGAGGGACGATCGACGGCGTCCGGGTTGTCGACGTCCAGGCGATCGACGGGACGATCCGTCACACCCTCGCGGTGGAGCCGTCGTTCGACGCCGGCGAGACGGTGACCGGCGTCGTCGACGGCGACTTCCGCACGTACTGTATGCGGGCGCACACAGCGAGTCACGTGCTCTACGGCGCGGGGCGCCGGCTACTCGACGACCTCGGGTACGGCGGGTTCGACATTTCGGAGTCGAAAGTCAGGGTGGACTTCACGACCGCGACCGACATCGACGACGAGGTGCTCGTCGAACTCGAACGCCTCACCAACCGAGCGGTGTGGGAGTCGCGCGGCGTCTCCTGGGAGGAGGTGCCGACCGCGGAGGCGACAGACCGAGAGGAGGTGGCGTTCAACACCAAGACCGAAGAGGGCGTGATGGACGACGCCGACACGGTCCGGATCGTGACGGTCGACGGGTGGGACGTGGCCGCCTGCGGCGGGACCCACGTCTCGAACACCCGCGAGATCGGGCCGGTGACGCTGCTCGATCGGTCGAACCCCGGCGAGGGGCTCACCCGCGTCGAGTTCGCGGTCGGCCCCGACGGGATCGACCGCCGCGCCACCCAGCACCGGGCACTCAGGGACGCGATGGGGGCTCTGGAGACGAACACCGAGGAGGTGGCGGAGACGGCAGCGTCGCTCCGCACCGAGCGCGACGACCTCCGGGACCGCGTCCGCGACCTCGAGCGGGCCGCCGTCGCCGACGCACTCGCCGGGTTCGAGCCGGTCGAGGCCGACGGCACGGCGTGGCGGGTCGGCGTTCTCGCGGACGTCGAACCGAACGACGCCGGGGAGGCCGCAAAGGACGCTGTCGGCGCCGACGAGGTGATCGGCGCGGTGGGCGACGGCGACCGTCCGTATCTCGTCGTGGCCGCGGGCGCCGAAAGCGGCGTGAACGCCGGCGAAGTCGTCGACTCCGTCACCGACAGGTTCGGCGGCGGCGGGGGCGGCGGCCCGCCGTTCGCGCAGGGGGGCGGCCTCGACGCCGACCCCGAGGCAGTCGTGGAGACACTCCGGGCGTGGAGCCCAGAGAACTGAGGCCCGAACCCCGATCGGCTGCTGTCCGGCGACAGCACGCCCGGGTCCGAAGCCTCTTTTCGCGTCGGCGTCGTAGCTTCAGTAATGACGAACGGTGTGGCCGACGACTTCGACGCCTTCGATGCGGTCGTGTGGGACCTCGACGGGACGCTCGTGCAGTTGCAGGTGAACTGGGACCACGTCGCCGACGACGTGACTGCGGTGTTCGAGTCGGCCGGGGTCGACGCTGCTGGAATCGACCTCTGGGAGATGCTGGACCTCGCGGACCGGTCGGACCTCCGGAGTGAGGTCGAGACCGTCATCGCGGACCACGAACGGACGGGAGCGTTGGACTCCGACCGACTGCCGTTCGCTGACACGGTCGGCCGGGCCGGCGCCGAGGCGGTCTGCTCGCTGAACTGCGAGGCGGCCTGCCGGGTCGCACTCGACACCCACGGGCTCGCATCGCACGTCGACGCCGTCGTCGGCCGTGACACGGTCACGACCCGGAAGCCGGACCCCGAGCCGCTGCTCGAAGCCCTCCGTCGGATCGACACGTCGCCAGACAACGCGGTCTTCGTTGGCGACTCCCCTCGCGACGCTGAGGCCGCCGAGCGCGCCGGCGTCGCCTTCCGGTACGCCGACGGCGAGTGATGCCGGCCGGCCGCGCGGTTCAGCGGTCGTGTGGGCCGGCGCTTCGGGGCCAGCACGGGTGTTAAGTCGATTCGACCCCGAATCAGTAATGATGAACTACCCGGTCAGGTACTACTGTCCCCACTGCGGCGCCGTCGTCGAACTCGACCGTGAGGGGTATCTCTCGGACAAATCGGTCACGCCGTACCCGCTCGTCGGGTGGGAGTACAGCGATCCGAGCGAGGACTACGACGCCGCCGACGGGGTCAAGTTGGTGTGTGGCGCGGACGAGTCGGTCGACGGTCTCCGGTGGACGGGCGACCGGATGACGGCCGAGGACGTGGCGGAACCGACCGCGGAGAGCCCCTGTGGCCGCGAATTCTACCTGTCGTTCGTCCGGTTCGAGGATGGCGAGGAGGTCGACCCCGAGCCGGATGCGTCGTACACCGAGATTGCCGCAGAGGGCCCGGGCGGGCCACGGGGCCCGGACGGGCCGGGCGGGTTCGGGTTCTAACGGGGCTGAGCAACCGACGCCCTCACTCCCCCGCCGCGGCCGACGCGACAGCATCCATACAAGTTGGCGAGGATGCCCCCCCAAACCACGTTCCCGACAGTCACCACTCCGAGGGGCGTCAGGTAGTCGAGTGCGGTTATACCGCACCGTTCTCGATCGAGACCGGAGCAGACACGGAACGAACGACGGACGTCGACGCCAAGGGGGATGTAGAGTGTACCGCACTGCCTCCCGTCGCCGGCGAACACGCGGAGCCGATGACGAGCCAGTCTCACAGTTCCGCAGGCGTCGGTGTGACGAGTCCGACCGGGAGCGCTCCGGACGAGTGGGGCGTGGCCGCTGCCGGCGTGCGATCACCGGACCCGGTTTTGGCAGGAGCCGGTGCCGCCGTGTGCAGCACGCGGACTCGTCACCTGCCGGGAACGGAGCGATCGCTCGGCTCCGAACGGTGGCTGTCGGATGTCGCTGGCGAGGAGACTGGTATGTCGGATTAAACACCGTCTGCAGGAGTCACACGATCCCGAGCAGATCCGTCGACGTCCTCGGACTCGGTCGGGCGTGTGCGTGCCGAGAAGGGGGCGTGTCGAGCAGGAGAGACTCCGCTCGGCGCAACACCTCCCGCGGGGTGGTGCTCCCCGAAAGAGTTGTATTCACGCAGACATAACATTAACCTTAGAATGTCGAGTAACCCATATGCCCACTTCAGCGGCGTTCCAATGGATAGCAAAGACATCGACGACCTGCTGGTGTCTCAGGGGTACGGGATTCTCTCGCTCTGTCAGGAGGGAGAGCCCTACAGTATCCCAGTCTCGTTCGGATACGACGGTGAGGACGTGTATCTCGGGTTGCTCGCGGATGGTCAGGATTCGACGAAACTCGAGTTCATCGAGCACGGAGTGACCGTCCGACTCCTCGTGACAGACATCCGTGGCCGATTCGAGTGGCAGAGCGTAGCCGTCACCGGGCTGGCGGAAGCGCTCGACCCCGAGGGAGACGAGTGGGAGCGATGTATCGACACCTTGGAAGACAACGCCTGGTTTATGCGGGCGTTTGAACAGTCCGATGCCATCGAATCCATCCAGGGGTGGAAGCTACAGGTCGACGAGCTCCGGGGGCTCGAACGGGAAGAGCAAGTGTACGACTGAAGCTGCCGTCGCTGAGGCGGGGGTGGCTGGCCCCGCCCCGTGGCAGTTGTCGTAGCGCCGCTCGCTGTTCAGCGTCATTCGAGGTGGAATCTGACCGTCCCGACGACGATGAGTTGGCCGCTGCCTACCGGGAGGCCTCTGCGAGCGCGGAAGCGCTCGCCGAGGAGTGGAGCGAAACGTCCGACGGAGCGTGGGAACGCCTCGATGTGTGATGACACGGACGTGCGACGGGGTGATGTGGTCATCGGTCGGCTTCGTCCCGCCGAAGGACGCGAGATGAAGAAAACGAGGCCAGCCGTGGTCGTTCAAAACGATATCGGCAACCGAAACTCTAGCACGACCATCGTCGCTCCCGTCAGGGGAACCTATCGCGAGTATCCGTTCGAGGTATTCGTCGAAGCGGACGGGTCACCGCTCGAAAAAGACTCCTCAGTCCGGTTAGACCAGATTCGAACCGTTTCGGTCCCGAAAGGAATCCATTCGGTCGTCGGGTCACTCGGCGGAGCAACGATGCGCGAAGTCGA
>Ga0102936_1000044_pt1 | contig 40055 bp, 33 predicted proteins | sample SalPon2_A_H2O_MG_FD_78502 | JGI IMG/M metagenome (GOLD analysis project Ga0102936, IMG submission 78502) | Salt pond water microbial communities from South San Francisco under conditions of wetland restoration - Salt Pond MetaG R2_A_H2O_MG | ecosystem: Environmental > Aquatic > Non-marine Saline...
GCGCTGCCAGGAAGCCGTTACTCGTACCCGCAAGGGGCTTCGAGTTACCTGAGTGGGGAACGACAGTCGGCGTGGTCGGCTTACGTTTTGCTGCGGCAATCACCGAGTCAACTGCCAGTTTTCTACGCACATCCACTCAACCGACGCGGTGGGACCCGAACCTTCGGCACACAGTGAAAGTAGACGACGACGGGCCCTGTGTCCCCGCGCTAAAGCGCGAGGTTTTAGCGCCCTGCGCCGCCGTACATAATCCTCAGACAGCGCCGGCGGCAGCAGCCGACTGCGACGTCTTCGGCCGTCACGCGACGGTCGGCGCGGCCGACGCCGATACGACACCGACGCACCGCGTTCTCGCGGGGGTCGACGTCGGAATCGGATCGGGACTCCGCGACGCCCGCAGTCCGTTCTGAACTGATCCGGATGTCGGCGACGAACCGCCCCGGGTGGTCGGCTGTACCACTCCACACCCACCGCAGACGTCACCCACAGCGCGTTACGAAGGTACAAGCAGAACGCCTTGCGCTTCAGCGAAGGGAGGATGTCACTGCCGAGTCAGCACCGATTGTAAGGCTCACAGCGATCGTTTGCCCACACTCGCCGGACAACGACGACCCCGGACCGATCACGCTTTCTTCGAGCACGAAATCGAAATCAGCCTCGACGGCATCCATAATCACGGTTGAGCGAATGTCCGCCCGCTCGATCCTGCATCGGTTTCCGACAGTAACGTACGGACCGATCCTCGCATCACCGCCGATCCGAGTCTCATCCCCGATGTGGACAGGTCCCCGGATTTCCGCCCCTGCCTCGACGGTGCTTCCGTCACCGAGGTACACCCTCCCGGTGACGTCGGCCTCGTCGGACACCTCGCCCTCTATTTTCGGCGTCAGCGACTCCAAAAAATGTCGATTTGCGTTACGGAGGTCCTCGACCGTCCCGACATCCATCCAGACCTCATCCGTGTCTGTCCAGTACGCTTCGTGTTCCGATACCAGTTCATCGATTGCGTGAGTGAGTTCGAGTTCGCCTCGATCAGACGGCTCGAGGCTCTCTATGACGTCGAACACAGTCGGCGTGTACGCCTGGACGCCGATGTACGCCAAGTCCGTGGGCGGATCGTCCGGCTTCTCGAGTATCTGTCGAATCTCTCCGTCTCTGTCCAACTCTGCGACTCCAAACCGCGTCGGGTCGTCCACAGGTTTCAGGATGATCCCCACCTCGTGTTCGTTCGGATCGAACTCACGGACCAATTCGGCGGTGACGTTGCCCCCGGTGATCGTATCGCCGAAATATACGACGAATGGACTCTCCCCCACGAACTCCTTTGCACAGTAGACTGCGTCTGCCAGCCCTTGGGGATCTCCCTGATGAATGTACGTCAACTCCACCCCATACGCCGATCCATCGCCAATCCGTTCCCGGACGTTCTCCGGATAATCCCCACCGAGAACCACGCCGATATCGTCGATCCCCGCCCGTTCGAGATCAGTTATAACGTACTCCAAGACCGGCCTGTTCACGACGGGCAACAACTGCTTTTGGGTGGCGTACGTGAACGGCCTCAGCCGCGTTCCGGAGCCGCCGGCCAGAATTATCGCCTTCATACACCACCCAGCCGCGTACGAATCGTCTCCGCGACTGTGTGAGTCATCTTCGGCCGTGGGGTTGCTGGACCCATCACTCGGGTAACGCGTGCGAATCCGGATCGCGCGTCGCGTAGACATCGCTCATATCAGTTCGCTCGTCCACGTCTCGGGAGTTTGCTCGGTGACGATTTCACAGTCGATGTGGTAGTCGAACTCCTTGGCTCCGCGGTGCTCTACCCAATCGATCATCTCCTCGAGACCCTCCCGCAACGTGTACTCCGTCTCGTAATCGAGGACGTCTCGGGCCTTGTCAGCCGAACAGTTGGCTAGCTTGACCTCCTGTGGCCGATCCGGTTTATAGATGGGGTCCAAGTCGAAATCGATGATATCGGCGATCGTCTCGGCCAGGTGATTGATCGAGACGAATTCGTCGTCCGGACCGATGTTGATGACCTCGCCGGTGACGTTGTCGTAGTAGCCGAGTTTCTGCAGAGGCCGCACGTTGTCTTGGATGAACGTGAAACAGCGCTTCTGCTCGCCGTCTCCGTAGATGATGGGTTGCTCGCCCTGCAGCATCCGGTTGATGAAGATGGCGGCAACGTTGCGGAACGGGTCGTCGTAGCGCTGCCGCGGGCCGATTATGTTGTGTGGCACCGCGATGACGTACTCGAACCCGTGGATGTCGGCCATCAGCTCGACCATCTCCTCTGCTGCGACCTTGCTGACGGCGTATGGGTCCTGAGGTTGTGGTTCCATATCCTCGGTGAACGGCGTCTCGTTCTCGCCGTATCGAGACATACTGGAACAGAAGACGAACCGGTCGACACCGACGTCGGCGGCGGCCGAAAGCGCCGCACTCGTCGACTGATAGATGCTCTTGTTCACTCGCGCCGGCGAGAACACGCTCAGCCCTTCGTACGCCAGCGCGGCGGTGTGATAGACCACGTCGGCCCCCGCCATCGCCTCCTTCATACCCCAGACGTTCGTACAGTCGACTTCGTGGAACTCCGCTTCCTCCGGGACGTTAGACCTGTACCCGCCGCTGAAGTTGTCGTTTCCCGTGACGGTGTGGCCCGCTTCGATGAACGTGTCTGCCAGGTGGCTGCCCAGAAACCCGGCAATCCCGGTGATGAACACGTCCTCGGAGGCGCTCGTATCGATCGGCTTCATTGAACCCACTACACACTGGTAAGATGCTTCACGATTTAATTATAAGTCAGTTACAAGTTCTTAGAAACATCCTAATACCCGATCTGAGCGCCTGAAAAGCGGTTTTCGTGAACTCCGTTCTCACCTGCTCCTGCCGACACCGCTCCGTCCGAGACGGCACTGCCGCTGGTGTTGGACGTGGGTGGTCTTCTACGGGCGGTCGACGGACCCGCTAAAAGGTCGCCGGTCAGTCGCTCGTCGTGGCTTGGACGTCGTTCAGGATTCTCTCACGCGTTTCGTAGGCCTGTTGCACGATGTCTTTGATCCAGATGTACTCGTACGTACTCACTCGGCCAAGATTGAACATATTGTCGTACGCACTGAGTTTCCCGTTGATGCGCTCGAACGTCTCGATCTGCTCGGTCACCGGCAACGGGTACGCGCGGGGTGCCCGACGGACCTGCGCGTCAAGCAACTCGGCGTCGATACCCTGTTCATCGAGGAACCCCTGCAGGTATTCCGCGTACCACTCCTCGTCGTTGGACCAGACCTCATCACCGATGAAACAGGGAAACTCCACCGTGAGGATGTACTCCCCGTCGGGCGTCTCCTGCGGGACGAACCCGTAGTCAGTGACGCGGGTGAAGTCGTAGTGGTTCGGGAAGTATCCCCAGTCGACGTGGTCGGGAAAGAGGGTCTCGTCGGCGCTGACGTGGGCTCCGAGGATGACCATACTCCGATACTCGAGGGATTCATCCGTGTCGACGACGATGCTCGGGTCGATCGTACTGACGAACAGGTCACTCTCGATCCGGTCTCCGGACTCGGTTTCGACGGCAGTTATGCGCGTGCCCTCCGTCTCCAATCCAGTCACCCCGTCGAAGACGACGGTGCAGTCGTCGACCATCGACCGGAGAATGTCGGTATACTTGTGGTCAGGGTAGTAGGCACCGCCCCCGAAGAACTCCTCTTCGTCCTCGGGGAAACTGATTTTGAAATCGAACCAATCGCCCGTGATCCGCTTCGGATCGATTCCCCAGTGTTTCTGGGTGTAAGTTCTGTTGTACCGCTCGTATAGCGTCTCTCCAACCTGGTTTTTCATATACTCCTCGAAGAACTCGGCGTCGGTTTTTCCGGGCGCCTGCTCGAGTTCGTCGCGGATCCGATCCGCATCGTCCCACTCGTCTATGTTCTGCTTGCTGACGGGGTAGTGGTGCGGGTCGTCGAGGTTGCCACGGGGGTACGTCGCCGCGTAGAACTCGTGGGGCTCGATGTGCGTGAACTCCGAGAACAGCTCACCCACCACTGCCTCCTCCTCCTCGTCGAAAAACAACAGGTGGGGAGCGGAATCGCAGTGGTATCCGGTCTCGAACTCGATTTCGCGCAACAGTCCACCGATAGCCTCCTTCTCGACGACAGTCACGTCGAAGCCCTCCTTCTCTAAGAGGTGGCCGACGGAGCATCCTGCGACGCCGGCGCCGATTATGGTAATATCTGACATCAATCCACGATTGGAATAGATGGATTAATTTATGAGCTACCTACGCACCATCTCACTGACTTTGTTCGGGCGTCTCACGGCGCGTATTCGATACTGGGCGTGATCTGTCGGGCGGTCACCTCCCCGTTGGTGGGAATCCACTCGGCCAGAGAACGAGCCCGGCCGCAGCCGGACTTCCGACGAGCGTGCTTCAGCCGACACCCAACGCGTTGAGCGGACTGAAAGGTGTGCCAGCCCCCTCGAAGAGCCGATCTCGGCGCTGGGTCGCACGGACAACTCCCGACACCGGGGCGGATTCTCCGTCGACGTGCGTGTCCGGGAGTATCGTCGACTGCCAGCAGGACGAGTTCGTGGTCCGTCGACGGCTCAGATGCCGACGGGTCCACACCGGGCCGGGCAGCCCCGACCGGATCTCATTGTCCGCTCCCGAGTGCGCTCAGGAAGAACGACGAGGACATGATCTGCATCCCGAGGACTATCGAGATGAACGCGATGACGATCGTCTTCACCGATGGAAGCGCCGCGTACCCGGCCGTCGTCCACACGAACAGGACGGAGCAGAGATACACCAGTCCGATCGCACTGATACTGACCCCCAAGCTCATACCGTGTTCCAACCGCACGTGTTCTTTCGCCCATTGGGTGACCTGATCAGAGGGTTTGCGAATGCCGGTGTCAGCGGTCGCACTGAACACCGCGAGACACCAAAACTGGAACCCGGTGATGAGGGCCAGTCCGCTCGCGATGGTCGTCAGTACGCCCGGCGAATACTGGCCAACTCCCACGCCGCTGACTGAGACTACCAGCAACACCAGTCCGATTAGGCTGAACGCTGTCCCGGGAAGCGAGAATATGTGGCCCGGAGTGTTGACGAGCATGAACCTGACGTGGCGCCAGCCGTCACGGAAGCTGTGGAGCGTCGCGTCGCCCTCCCGCTTGTGGTAGACGATCGGCACCTCCTCGATGCGGAGGCCGTTCGTCGACGCTTTCATAAGCATCTCGCTGGCGAACTCCATTCCGTCCGAAGACAGGTCCATCCGGTCGAGCGCGTCGCGAGTGAAGACCCGGAACCCGCTGTGGGCATCACTGACGCCCGTGCCGTAGAACACGTTCAGGAACCACGTCAGCAGTGGATTCCCGACGTACTTGTGCAGCGGGGGCATCGCGCCGTTCTCGATGGTCCCGTTGAGACGCGTTCCGAGGACCATATCGGCGCTCCCCGTCGTGACCGGCTCCAGCAACTCCGGGAGCGACTCGAAGTCGTAGGTCACGTCGGCGTCCCCCATCGCGATGTATTCGCCACGCGCCTGCTCGAACGCGTATCGATACGCGTAGCCGTACCCCATCTTGTTGGGCTCGACGACGATTGCGCCCTCCTGACGTGCTATCTCGGGCGTTCGGTCGCTTGAGCTGTCGCTGACGATGATCTCCGTTGGAACGCCGAGTTCGGCAACAGCCCGTTTTATCTTGCTAATGCAGATCGAGACTCCTTCCTCTTCGTCGAGCGTCGGCATTACCACGCTCAGCACCGGGGACTGCGTGCTGTCCGCCTGCAAGAGCAGATCGGAGACGTCCGGGTCGTCCTCTCGCTGGGGCCTCGATGTGGGGGCTGCGCTAGTCGCGTCGTCTTGGCCGACCGAGACGCTACCTCCCATTGTTCGTCCTCCCGCAGTGTGGACAACCGCCCGAGTCAGCCGGTTTGTTCTCGCACGTATGCTGATTCATATCCGATCCGATACCGAACTGTAGTTCAACTATAAGGTAAAGTTATAAACGCGGTACCGGATCGACGGACTAGTACCCCGTGTTTACTCTGCGACCTCCGACCACCGCGTTCGACGTCGGGTCGACACGGTCGGGTGGGCAGTCGCTGGCTGCCGTCTCACGGCGGGTCGTGAGACCCGAACCGGACACTCCCTCTGCGGGCACAGGTTCGGAGGGCTCTCCCCGAGAGGGCTACGTTCGAGACGGCGACGGGGAGAGACGGCGTGCCGCCCGGATCGCTCCGCGGGTGGACTGCCGCCTCGCCCACCGACCACCCGCCGGGGCATTACACCTCGCTGCGTTCTCGGTAAGACTTCGTTACTCGAGGGTCTGGCTGCCGAACGAGGCGTATACCTAAGTTCCGTTGCCCGCTGAACCGAGCGAGGACCCGAACTCAATGCACGACTCGACAGCGTCCGACGCCACAGCGTCTGTGCGAGTCGACGAACCGCCCGACGCCGTCGACTCACCGGCCGCCGATCCCGCGGTCGCGATCATCATCCTGACGTGGGAGAACTACGAGGAAACCGCCGACTGCCTCGACTCACTCCGGTCGATCAGCTACGACAACTACCGTGTCATCGTCGTCGACAACGGTTCCGAGGACGGCTCCATCGACCGGTTGCAGCAGGAATACGACTGGTGTGAGTTCCTCGTCAACGACGAGAACCTCGGGTTCGCCCGGGGGAACAACGTCGGCATCTCGTACGCGCTGGAAACGGGGACGGACTACGTGCTGCTCCTCAACGACGACACGCTCGTGCAACCGGACTTTCTGACGCCGCTGGTCGACACGATGGAGCGATACGACAGCGTCGCCGCCGTCGGCGGTGTGAACCTCCTTCCCGACTCCGGGACCATCCACAACGCCGGGTACGTGTTCCACCCGTGGCTCGCGGCCAAGGGCGAACTGCACCGAGAGCCGGTCTCCGACGACCCCTACCCCGTCGATTTCGTGCAGTCCTGTCTCATCCTGCTGCATCCGGAGTTTCTGGGTGAGATCGGGTTGTTGAACGAAGAGTACTTCATCGGTATGGACGACGTCGACCTCGCGTGGAAAGCACGGGCGAGCGGGTGGAAGGTCTTGGTCACGCCGGAGTCCCGGATCTACCACCGCGTCGGCGAGACGGGCTCGAGTTCGCCGTTCAGTATCTACCACAAGACCAGGAACAAACTCCAGTTCGCCCAGGAGAACCTGTCGCTTCCCCGACGGCTCCCGCTGTACCTGTCGCTTCTGGCGTACCGACTCCTCACCTCGGCCTGGTGGGCCGTCTCCGGGAACCGACACACGATCCGGGCGATGGTGCTCGGTGCAGTTGACCATTTTAGCGACGCCGAGTTCCGGGACTACGACGAGCTCTCCGGCTAGCCGGTGTGAGTGCCGCCGCACGCGCCCCCGGCCCTACGGTTTCACGTTTCATTCGGCACCCAGCGCTTCGATCACCGTGTCGTAGCCGGCCATGAGCGACTCCCAGGAGTGATCGGCCGCGATCGCGCGACCGGATTCCCCGAGCCGTCGTCGGAGTTCCGGCGACGAGCGGAGCCGTTCGATCCCTCTCACGAACCCCTCTGCGCCGTCACAGACGAGGGCCTCTCGGCCCGGTTCCACGGACAGGCCCTGGATCCCGACAGGTGTGGAGATAACCGGGAGTTCGGCTGCGAAGTAATCAAGCATCTTCAGTTTAGTCCCGGATCCGGTCGTCAGCGGACAGAGAGCCGCGTCAGCGAGGTGTAATGCCCCGGCGAGATCCTCCACGTATCCGGGCGCGTACACGTTGTTTCCGGACGCCGACGGCGGATTCCGGCCGAGAAGCAGGAAGTCGACGTCGGGCAGCGCGGGCGCAAGGTCGTCCATAATCAGTTTCGCCGCACCACGGTTCGGAGCGTAGTCGTACGACCCGAGAAAGACGCATACGAACCTCTCGGCAGAGACATTGCACTCCCGAGCGGCGGCGTCCGGATCCCCGCCGCTGTGGATGCGCTGGTAGTCACAGCCGTTCGGGATGACGAACGTGTCGGTGGTCGCTCCGGCATCGAATCGGTCTCGGTCCTCCTCGGATTGGAACACAGTCACGTCGGCGGCGTCGACCGCGTTCGTCTCGAACTCCCGGAAGTTCCTGACCAGGCGGCGTCGGAGGATCGGCGGCACACTCCGCTCTCGCAGGTATCCGTCGAGCATAGCGTAGTCCGCATTGTGCTTGTTCAACAGCAGTTTCGCGCCGTGGGACGTCGCGAGACTGGTAGCCGCGTCCGTGACCTGCGGGAACTCACACACGACGACGTCGAAGGTGACTGCGGTCCGCTCTACGGCGTCGACCACCGCGTTCCCAAGGGGCCGTCGGAGCGGATGCTGCACCCCCAGTACGAACAGGCCCGTCCAGATTTCGTCCCAGACCGGTTGGTAGTTGAACATCGGGCTCGTCACGTCGATCAAGTCCATATCCTCGTCGGGTCGCTCCTCCCCGGGGGGAGCGGCGACCCACAGGTCCCCGAGCGTGCTCAGTTTCTGTGCGGTTTTCCAGAGTCGAACCTCAGCTCCGTTCTTCGGGGGGTACATCGACGTTCGACTCAGTTGCAGGATGTTCATAGCGCAGTTGTCAGAGCCGCCAGCGTCCCTCGAGCGCGGTCCTCCCGGTGGGGCGATGGACCGAGTGACCCGGCCGGGGCGCACTGTCGTCGGCTCATCGTAGAAGGGGGCAAGGTAATCTTTAATTATTCGTCGCGTACTGCAGCAGACACGACCCGGTGGGCGGCGCGGACGGCAATCCGGTCACTGCAGCAGCCTCCGGATCGTGGCCACGTCCTGTTCGTCGATCTCACCGAGGGCGTAGAGCACGGCGACGTACAGCACTCCACCGACAGCGGCCGTGACCAGCGAGACCACGAGACTGTAGGTTCCGGTCGCGTACAGCACCGCAGTCGGACAGGCCATCACTGCCCCGGCGATGAGTGCGTTCCGGAACGGGATCGTCGGGAACCGCCACGTGATGTGCCGTGTGGAGAACACGAGCGTAAACGCACAGTAAAGCGCATAGCTGAGCGCCGTCGCCACCGCCGCACCTAGGTATCCGAAGGCGGTGATGAGCGGAACGTTGAGGGAGACGTTCAGTACGATGACGATGATGATTCCGTACGAGAGCAACGACGTCTGCTCTTTGATCTCGATGGCGACCTGCGCAAGGTTCGCAAGCGACCAGAGGAACATCCCGACGGCGACGATAGGGATGATGACGTATCCGCTCGTGAAATCGTCCCCGATCAGGAGGGTGCTGACGGTCTGGCTGAGGACGGCAACGCCGACTAACGCAGGAACTCCAAGGAGAATAAAGTATCTGACGAAGGTGGTGAGCATCCTGGCAATCTCGCCTTCGTTGTTCTCCTCCCAAGAATCGATTATGATGGGAGACATCGCCTGAACTATCGGGGTGTACGCCACTCTGAGCCCCCGATCGACGAGCATGTAATTCGAGGAGTAGATGCCGACCGCGACGCTGCCGGCGAGGACTTCCAGCAGCACTCGGTCCGCCTGCACCAGGAACGTATCCCCTATCACGAACCCGATCATCGGGGCTCCATATCCCACGAGTCGGCCGATCATCTCTCTGTCGACCACCGGAGTCGTCCGAACCTGTTTCGACGTGACGAAGATGAGGACGCAGGTGAGGGCGATGCCGATCGTTGTTCCCCAGATCCACCCCACGATGTGATCGAGAACGTATATCGCCAGCACAACGGAGAGTCCGAGGACGACAATGGCGCGCGTGAGACGAAATAGCGTGACCTTCCGCGAGCTGAGGATCGCCCGAAAGAACGCGAGAAGCACCTGTAACCCGCCTCGGACGAGAGCCAGCCCCAGCGCTGCGAAGTAGAACACGGTGTACGGACCCAGTCGGTGGCTCAACAGGAGGTATCCGCCGATGGCGGCCACCAGCAGTACCGACGAGATTCCGAGGTAGACTGAGAACGTATTCCTGATGACGAGTTCCTGGTCGAGTTGCGGAGCGTACCGCAGCACCGAGTAGTCAAGCCACCCGTAGAGAAGCGTGCTGACGATTCCGGCGACCGCCAGCGCGAGCGAGTACCGGCCGAACATCGCCGGCTGGAACGCCCGGGTGAAAAGTATCAGCGCCGCGAGTGAGAAGAACGCGGGTACGACGTGTGCGACCGAGTAGAACCCCAAGTCGTGAAAGAGTTGCCGGGCCCGTTCGCTCACCGCCTGTACGTCACTCTCCATCGGTTCACACGACAGCGAGGTTCGTGGTAAGTAGCCTCCGGCTACGGGGCAGCTCCGCCACCCCGTAACGAGGGAGTCGAGTCGGGTCTTGCCCGAGTTGACGTGACCCGTTTGGGCGGTTCATTCGCCGCTGAAAAGCCTTTTGAACGTTTGGGACGCGCTCGGGAGCGGCTGGTACTCCCCCGAGACGTGCAGTCGGCTCGGTCCGACGAAGTGGGGACCGGCGACGAAGCACCACGCGTTGTGCCACGCTACGAGGTCCTCGTTCGTCCCGATCCACTCCGCGAAGCGTTCGAAGAACAGCGGATTGTCCCCCCCACCGACGCCGTTCCAGCTCCGCGCCACGACGCCGTACTCCGGGAACGCCAGCGGCTTTCCGTGCTCTCTGGCGAACTCTGCCCAGTCGTCGAGCCCGAACTCCTGGTTCACGAGGCGGTTCCAGTTCTCTTCTCGAAGCTCCCGGACGCACGACCCCTCGCACTCGGAGGGGTAGTACTGTTGGTACTTGTCGTACACCGTCAGGCCGATCTGATCCACCCACTCGTCTCCTGGATACGCGTCCCTGGGATTCATGTGCACGCGGCCGATGTGTGGTGACCACACGTAATCGAAGGCCGCTCCATCGGCGGCGTTCATCGCTTCGACGAACTGCCGCCAGGCCTGCACGAACGTCCCCGGGCGGCCGACCGCACCGTCGAACGACCACCGTCCGTTCATCTCGTGGCCGATCCGAACTGTCGCGTCCGCCATCCCGTGGTTGATCAGACTTCGGGCGAAATCCCGATGCTGGTTGGTGTGGTCCCCGGCTGCGACGGCGTTCAGCGTCGTCTCGTTCGGTGGAAACATCTTCACTGTGACGGCTATCTCTCGGTCGGACGCGATCGGCTCGATCGGGGTCTCGAAGGGCATATTATCCACGAGATACATATCCCACCCGCTCGTCGGAACGTCGAAAGAGTAGTAGTCGACAGGTCGGCCGAACCACGACTCCCACGGCCGCAGTGCCTCTTCGTTACCCAGGTACACCCCCACCTTCGGCTCGTCGTCAGCGGGCACCTCCGTCCCCGGGGTGTCGGTCTCGGTGGCCGTCTGCGTCTGCGAGTTGCCCGACGAACCCAGATTCATACATCCCGATAGCGAACTCACTCCGGTCACGATGCCGGCGGCTGTCCGCCTCAGAAAGGTTCGACGTTCCGCCTCTACCGTGTCTTTCGTGGATGCAGAAGACTCCTGCACAGACTCGTCTTGGAAGCAGGCATCACCCAACACCGTGTTGCTTACGCCCTCACCACATTTAGTAAGCAGATGCTTTCCACCGACGGTTTCCCGGTCGGCGGGGAAACACCTGCCCGAGCAACTCTGCTTCGAGCTGTTCCCATTAGCCCGGATGACCTCGGTCCGGAACCGTCGTGACTTCTGCCAGCGGACGTTGTGACTCCCGTTTTTCTATCTATTACTAAGTCCGAATAGTCACAATCCGGCGTAAGTCGGTATCGTCAGAGATAATCAACTCGATACAACGTATGAATTCGAACCCACTTAACCTCGTGTCGAACAAGGGAATCGTGACCTTCCTCTCGATGTGCAGGTCGTATGTCGAGGGCGAACTCCACAAGAGAGTTCTCAACGCTCGGCACAACGTCTCGATTCATCCGTCAGCAGAGGTCAATCCCGAGACGAACTTCAATACAAGCGGGACGATAACCGTCGGCCGCGACTGCCGAATACGGAAATACGCCGTCATCGGTCCGTCTGGCGGCCGGATCTCCATCGGTGAAAATTCGCTTCTCAACGTCTTCGGGACGCTGCTGGGCCCCGGGTCGGTCGATATTGGGACTGACGTCCTGATCGGACCACACACGACTATCGTCGCCGGGAATCACACATTCGACGATCCCGATACACCAATCTTTCAGCAGGAGGTCGTGAGTGAGGGTATCGAGATCCACGACGACGTGTGGATCGGTGCCAACTGCACCGTACTCGACGGCGTCACGCTCGGGGAAGGGTCCGTCGTCGCAGCCGGAAGCGTCGTCACCGAGTCGGTCCCCGCCCGCACGGTCGTCGGAGGCACACCCGCCGAGAAGATCGGCGCCCGGGACGAGTCCTGATGTCGTCGTTCGCGGCGTCCCGACGCGCCACGCTGAACCGCCGGTAATCTGATCTTACGCGGCCAGCTCATAATCCGTGTTGTACCACCGCTACCGAACGCCGATCCTGGGGGTTATTATTATACACGGGGGAGTAGTCGCGGGTTAAGATGCTCATACTCGCCGGTCGCTCCGGTTCATCGGTTCATAATTATAACTTGAACCGCCCTCGCCTGCCGCACGAATGTCTGTCGAAGTCCGGCGCCCGCCCCCCCAGTACTTCTTCCCAGTACTCCTGATCGCCGCGGCGGCCGTCACGACGGCAGTTTTCGGTCTCTTGGGACCCATCGCCGGCATCAAAAGCGGCTACGTGCTCCTGGGACTGCTGTTCGGATCGGTCGTCTACTACGTGCACAGAGGAACGCAAGCCTCGAACGGCTACAGGGTGGCACCGTACTACGGACAGGTGGTGCTCGGGGTCGTCTTCCTGTCCATCGCCGCCGTCGCGATGGCTGCGTTGCTTCCGTTCGTCGACTCTTCTACGGTCCGAACGGACGTCATCATCTTTGGCCTCCCTATCGGGTACACGTTGCTCGTTCTGCAGGTCAGCGAGCGGACGTCCCCGGACTGGCTCTTGTCCCAGATCGTCGCGCTCTTCTCACTGGATCCGATCACCAAGGTGCTCTCGACTGACTTCTACTTCGGCCGGGGCGACATCCCAAAACACGTCCGGTTCACGGAACTCGTCACGACGACCGGGACGTGGAGAAGCATCCCGGAGGCGAGCCTGTATAGCCTCTTCCCGGGACTGCAGACGCTGGTTGGATCGGTCAGCCTACTGTCAGGTACTTCGGAGTACGACGCGCTCGTCGTCACCGGCATCATCACGTACATCACCGTCGTCGTGGCGGCCTATGTGCTCGCTCGACTGCTGTTCGACGACTGGCTCCTGCCGGTCTGTGTCGCGCTGGGTGTGACGATGCTGGGCCCGATCCACCGGTACAGCGTCTACTTCTTCCCGCAGTCGCTCTCTGTGGGGCTGGTACTCGTCGTTCTTCTATCGGCGTACCGGTTCGGTGTCGGTTCAGGGCGGGGAGGCGGGAAACTGCTCAACGGGGGTCCCGGAGGTGGATACGACAAAAGGCTCGATGTGGATCCAGGGAACGGACACAGGAAGTGGTTCGATGCGATTCTGAGCGGGAGATACCTGAAACACCTACTGATCGCGTCTCCGATCGTCGTCGCACTCTGGTTCACTCATCACCTGACCGTCGTGCTCTTCGCACCGCTAGTTTTGTGTCTCCTCGCGGTCCCCGCCCTCGCCGACCGGTTCGGATTCGAGGGCGTCGGTCGTCCACAGGCTCTCCCGCTCGCAGTCTGGGTCATCGGGAGCGTTGCGTACTGGCTCCTGCACGGAGTGTTCGTACAGAGCCTCGTCAACGACGTCCGGATGGTCGTGGGTCAGGGACAGGCGAGCACCACCGATGCTGGCGCGCCCGTTGTCGCGCTCGGCGCGGACGTTCCGGAACCACTCGTCAGCGACGCGGTACTCAGCCTCCTCAGTGTCGGTGCCGTGTACAACGTCCTGCTCGTCTGTGTATTCTCCGTGGGTGTGCTATTGCTGCTCACGGAGTCGAAGCGATACCGATCGTCAGCGGGACTCTTGACCGTCGGGCTGTTGGGTGCAGGTCTCGTAATCAGGACGCCAATAGACCTTCACGGCCTCGTGCGAACCCAGCTAGTCGTCAGCGTCTTTGTGGCGTTTCTCGTCGCCGTGACGTTGTATTTGATCCTCCCGCTCTCTGTCGATTCGATCAAGAAAGCGGGACCTGCCCTTCTACTCGTCGTACTGCTCGCGACCAGCGGGCCGGCATACGCTGCAGACGACCTCTACGGCCTCCACTCGGGCCCCGACCTCTGGGAGACCCGTACCACGCCCGAGACACAAAAGGAGTTCAACGCCGGGGAGATGGAGGGGTTCCAGCTGACGGCTGACTTCGCCGCTCGACACGATCTCACGGTCGGCACAGACTGGAACTCGGAGATCGGGCTCAGTAGGTACCGGTACGGCCTGCCGACTGAATCGTTCGCCGTTAAGAACGGCCGGATCACGACGGACAGGGAGGTTATACTATACCGACAGCGGTGGGTGGAACGAAGCGTTCGGCTGGTTCCCCAACGCACCTCGTTTGTGACACTCCTGGTTACCGACGGCTGGTTGGACGAGATGGTACAGACCGAAAACAAAGTCTACACGACTGGTGACATCGGGATGATCGCCGACCACACGAACGCAACGTACGTCGACGGGGGCGGGCAGTAGTCCCCGCCGTTTGTGTCCGGAAGTTCCGGCTGGTACGATCCTATTACCCGCGACCGTCGGATACCGGTCGAGGTGGCTGTACCCGTGGTGGGGCGCAGCCTGGGCGATCGTGGCGGGCGAACTCGCCCGCGTACCTCGCCGGTCGACCCGACCGCACGGCGAGTCGCCGACACACCCGACGAAACTGACGATCCATCGTAAGGCCGTCCTACCGTCGACGACCGAACTCGGAGCGGCGCGGTTTAGACATTTGGGAGAACGCCACGAGGTCGGTCGCGCGTGAGGCTGGAGACAGCTAGCCTGGTGACTCTTCGTGGCACCGTGTGCACCGCCAAACCGGATTTCAGCGGGCTTCAGCCGCGAACAGCTGCTTGTAGGAAATACTTACTTCGGGGTAATCTCATCTTTTCGTTTCGCCTCGGGGCCGCCGTCTGAGCCACTTGGTAAGTAACAGTGTCCATCCGGTACTCAATATCGACTAAAATCACAGCATCGACCAGTAAGTATAAATTAAGGTTAATTAGGGATATCCTATAGCTCTGGTCGTATGAGTCGGACCAAGCGGCTCGATTCGAGTGGGACCGTGCGCACTACCGAAAGCCAATCGCACCTCGGCGGTGGTGCATTATGAAACACGGTGCGTACCTGATTAGCAAGTCAAGGGTGGAACAATTCGAAGACGAATGGTTCGACGGGAACCAAATCGACCTCATCTCTACCACGTACACCGCCGGGTTCCACGACGCCATCGGCATTACGTGGGAACCCCGGACGGATCCGGAGCCGAAGCGGGAGTCGCTCCGGCAGACGTTCGGCGAGACAGACCGGCGGCTGATGACAATCTACCACTTCGGTGGTGACGAGTCCGGCGACTACTCCACCGCGGCGAACGGCGGTCACGACGCCAAGTACCGGGAGTTCGCGCGAGAACTCGTCAGTCTGGGTATTGGTGACGCCCTCATCGTCCCCAGCCACGAGTTCAACCTCTCGTGGGGGCGCTACCCCAACGACCCGGCGAACTACGCCAGCGGGATGGCGCGGCTCGTGCGCGAGATGATGAGCGTCGACGGCGCGAACTTCGAGTTCGTCTACGCGCCGGGTGGGAATCGCTTGGGCGTGGCCGAGGAGTGTTGGCCCGCACGGGCTGACGAGTGGGACTCCTCGCTGCCGACGCCGTACGTCGCGCCATCATTTTACGACACGTCGCCGGACTACCCGGACACACTTCCGAGTGGGAGTGAGCTCGACCAACTCCGTCGCGACGTATGGAACGGCTGGCACACGGACAACCTCTCGATGTGGGCTGAGTTCGCCGACTCGGTGGGTGCACAGCTGGCGTTCCGCGAGTGGGGTTGTGCGACCGAGGATTACCGCAACTCCTCGGGTGGTGATAACCCGTACTTCGTCCGGAAGATGTTCGAGTGGTTCGCCGCGAACGATGTCGCCTTCCAGACGTACTGGAACGCGTGGACTGCAGGTGGTGGGACCGGCGGGCACCGCATCTGGCCCGAAGACCAGACTCCCCTCAACGACGCGGGGCAGGCGTTCAGAAACGAGGTATCAGTTGACCTCGGCGGCAGCGATTCCAGCGACAGTACAGACGATGGGACCGACAGTAACACTGCGGAGACGCTCGGGGGCTACAATCAACCATCGCTGGGGACGCTGGACTGGCACGTCCTGCTAAACGAGAACTTCGCGGATATCGCGGATGACATCCAGTCGCTGGATCAGCGGTTGAGAGACTTGGAATAGTCCATCGCGCGCGAGTGTTCCGGGGGGAGTCGACAGACCGAACCGACACGGGCTCGAATTCCGGACCGAATTCCGATTTCGCCTCGTCCGGGTCGTCAGTGTGGTCGCGGGGGAGCGCGACGCGGGAGTGGGTCCCACACACGTTCACCCAGTCTAACCTCGAAGAGATACGGAACACGGCGCTCGTTACGGCGAACCCGACGAGCAGATGGGGACTCGGCCACGAATCCCAGCCCGAGTGGCCGGAGTTCACGAAGCGGCTCACCCGCTGGGACACGGTCGACCCGGACGACTTTCTCGCGTTCGACGAGGTGTGGCAGTACGGGCCGAAGAACCCGTTCAGCGGGACCGTTATGCCATATGCCGTCACCGATCGTGCCATCTCGGTGTGGCGGTCGACGTCTCCCGATCGGATGATCGTCCACCACCTGCCGCCGCATCAACCGTACGGCGCTAGGGCGCTTCGCGAGAATCGCGCGCTAACCGACATCGAGACGTCGCCGTGGGCGGCGCTGAAATCCGGGACACCCAGGAACGCGGTCTGGAGTCGGTATCTAGACGAACTAACCTTCGGCCTCGACAGCGTTCAGACGCTCGTCGAGGACATTGATGCGGACACGATCGTTCTTACCTCGGATCACGGCGAGGCGTTTGGAGAGTTCGGGCTGTACGCACACCCGATGATTCCGACTCCGCAGCTCCGACGGGTTCCTTGGGTCGAGACCAGCGGCCGGGCCCGCAACGAGTACACGACGCGTCTCGATCCCGCGACCGGGAGCGACGACATCGAGGCGCAGGTCGAAGATCAACTCGAGATGCTCGGGTATCGCTGACAACGGAACCGCCGCTGTCGGACCGTCCGCGTCCCTACGTTGCGGGATCTGTGACGCGGATCCAGAGGTGGACTTCCCGATAAGACGTGTCTATCGAGGGATTGGACGGCGGCTCCCCGGCGTACAGTAAATACGTCAACCGGTAGCGCTGACCGCTGACCGGCGGACTGATACTGTGGGGGACCTGTTCGGTCTCTCCGTCGTCGAGGGTCGCAGAGAACGTCTGGAGCCTGGTTTCCGAGACCGGCGGCCCGTCTCTCTCCCCGTCATCGAACTGCTGAAGCAGCACGACCACCGTATACTCGACCGTCTCACCCTCCTGGTTGGTTATCCCGAGCGCAAACGACTCGTTGCCGTCCTCTGCTACCGTCTCCGGGTAGTCTCTCGGGACGTAATCCCCGCTGTCGTTCTCCGACGGCAGGTACATCTCGGTGACCGCACCGTCCTGAGACGCGCCGAGTCCCGCCCCGACTGACGCGACCGCGACCAGGAGCGTTGCCGCCAGTACGACCGTCACCACCTTTCCCGTGGTTTCCTGACCCGCGAGTCCCGACTGGATCCGGTCGGATACGGCCCGGAGTGAGAATCCCATCCGAGCGTCGGCTGGCAGCCGCATCCGCCGGGTCGCCGCCAGCGGGAGACCCACCCCGGTGAGTCCAGCCAGCCCTGCGTACAGGTTGAGACGCGTAATCCCCGGGATCCAGAACCCGAGAGCGAGTCCCAACAGTATCGTGAGACCGACACTCACACCGAACGAGAACACGAGTCGCTCGAGCATCCCCAGTCCACCCTGGCGCTCTCCAGTGAACGCGCCGTTCGATAGCGCCCCCACGGTACCTCGTTTCGGGAAGAGCACGCTGACGTAGGTGTAGCCGGGCACAAAGAGCACGAACGCGAGCGAGACGACGGGCCGCAACGGCGTGCCGTTCAGCGGTGGTACGAACACGAACAGACCCACTATGACAGTCAGTGCCGCTATCGCGAGTAGATCCGCGAGGGAGTCGAAAGACCGTCCGTCCACGATGCCAGCATCCCGCATCGCCTGTGAGTTCGGCTGCGAATTTAAAAGTATGGACCTTATACGCCGCCGAAAAGCGGAATATCAGGAGTCGGACCCGAGTATAATACGTCCCTAACCACCTTCGGGCGTTCGCTGCCACGGCCTCCAGTACGTACTTTCGGCTCGACGTTCGTGAGCCACCGGCCGCCACATCGGCCCGATGCGTCCGGCCGCGACCTGGTGGCGGAGATCCCGGTCACGTCTCTCATCGGTAGCCCAGTTCCTCCAAGCGCGCCTCCACGTCCGCGTTCAGGCGCCGCTCACCAGGCGATCGGATCTCGGTATCGATGGCCGCTGCCCGCTCGTTTGCGGCCCTCCGGACGCGCCGCAACTCGTCGTCCGCACGGCGCCCCGGCGACACTTCCCGACCCGTTTGCACGTCGGTGAGGCGCTCTTCCTCGAGGATGCCGTCGATCTCGTACAGCCACGTATCGGACCGGACGCCGATGACCGAGTCGCCGTTGACCTCGTGTTCGGCCACGACGTGGTCTCTGGCTCCCGGTTCCGGATACCGACCCGCGTATTCGTCAGGCACGTCCAGCCCGGTTGCTCGGTGGAACAGCGGCGGCAAGTCGACCAGACTTACCAGTTCATCGGTGGCTGCCGACAGACCGGTCGGTCCGTTGACCACCACCAGCGGAACGCGTATCAGCTCGTCGTACATTCGCTCGGGCTTGCCACACTGCCCGTGTTCTCCGAACAGTTCGCCGTGGTCCGAAGTGAACACGACGAGCGTGTCGTCGAGGCGGCCGCTCGACTCGAGCGCATCCAGTAACCGCTCTACCTGGCTGTCGACGTACACGATAGACGCCCTGTACAGCCGCCGGATCTCCGCCATCTCCTCGTCCGTGAGAGAGGCCGAGTCGCCCAGCAACCTCGAGTAGAGTTCCGAGACCGTATCGATATCGACGTGTTCGACGCCGAACCGTGCCCGGTGTTCGGCAGGGGGATGGCACGGGTGATGGACGTCCATATAATGCGCCCAACAGAAGAACGGGTCGTCGGCGTCGGTCATCCACGCTATCGAGTCGTCTGTGATCACCTCGGCACTGACGTATGGACGCGGTTTGCTGGTGACCGCCCGATACGTAGCCTTGATCAGCCCGGTCAGATTGACCAAGTCGTCGACGCGTTCGAGCCACGGGTTGTTAATCTCGATCCCCCGCGGGAAGATCTGCGTCGCGACACCCATCAACGGGTTCTGGTAGTCCTCGAACTCGTCGAACCCCTCGTCGTAGTTGAAATGCGTCGATAAGAAGGGGTTGCTGTGGAAGCCACCAGTCGCGAACCCCTGCTCGTTGAGTACCCCCGCGACGCGGGGTCGGTCAGGCGTCAGCGGTCCGAGGCCACCGTACGAGAGCGGCAGCGTTCCGGTCAGCATCCCCGGGAACGACGGCGTCGTTCCGGGCCCCGTCGCAAAGGCCCGGTCGAAACTGACGCCGGTTTGTTCCAGCCGTGATCCCGCAACCAGCGTGTCCTGCATCTCCCGCCAGACGTCGTACCGGAGGGAGTCACACGTGATGAACAACACGTTGTCCACGGGGCCGTCAGTCACGTCCGTCACCCCCCTGTTCCGGCCCGACCAGCATCTCGTGGTACCTGTCTATCGAGGCGTCCTCTACAAAGTTCTCCTCGAACGCCTCGCGCGCGTTTGTGCCCTGTCGGTCGACGAGTTCCGGGCTCTGTTTCCAGCGTTGGATAGCGGTTGCGACCGCCTCGACCGAACCCTGTTCGACCTGGATCCCCGCGTCGAAGCGGTCGACGATCCGGGCTTCGTCGTCGTTCGGTTTGGCGATGGTCAGCACGGGCTGTCCTGCCGCCATCGCCGTGTAGAGCTTACTGGAGACAACGATACCCTCGAACCCCTCCTTGACCGCGACGACCGAGACGTCGGCGGAGGTCAGGCTGTACGGGAGGTCCTCCCACGGCTGGTACGGCAGGAACCGAACGACGTCACCCCGAACTCCGAGCTCCTCGGCGAGGTCTACGATACGCTGTTTGTTGTCTCCCTCGCCGATGATGAGAAACTGAATCTCCTCCTCGTCGAGTTCGGCCGCTGCCCTGACGAGCGTCTCGAGGTCGTGGAACTCGGCGATGTTTCCGGAGTACAGCACCGTGAATTCGTCCTCGAGGCCGTGTTCTTTGCTGAACCAGTTGTCCGATTTGGGCCTCGGTGTGATGAAGTCCTCGTCCTCCCAGTTGTGGATGACGTGGACCGTCTCAGCGTCGAACGACGGCCCTCCCTTCGCACTGATCCGCTGTTTCATCACGGGGCCGAGAGCGACGACGTTCTCAGCCCCCAGCAGCGCCCGTCTGTCGAGTGCCTCCCACACCCGGTGGAGGACCCCGCTCTTCCGGAAGTACCCGAGCTCTGCCGGTTCGTCCGGATACAGGTCGTACGCGATGTAGGTGTACTCCCACCCTCTGAGTGTGCACACGACCCACATCGCAACGGGCAGAAACGGTGGGCAGGTCACGAACACGACTTTGCGTTCGCGTTCGACGCGCTCGAACAGCAACAGGACCGTCATCCAAGCCGTAAACGACACCCAATTGAATAGACGACGGACTATCGACGTCTGCCGGAACTGCGGCGCGCCGATTCGACGAACCAGCACGCCCTCGTGGAGTGACCGGTCCGGCTGCCGCTCGTTATCGCCGCTGTGGTAGTTCGGCTGGCCGGTGTACACGGTCATATCGAGGCCTCTATCGTTGAGTCCGACCGCCAGATCCGTCATCAACTGTCCGGTAGACGCCGTGTCCGGGTGGAAGTACTCGGTGACCAACAGGTGCTCCGGTTTGACCGCCATCTATCGCTCGTGTAGGAGCGTCTCGAGGTCCGATTTCACGCGCTCCCTGTCCTTGTTGTTCGTGTACCACTCGACTGTGGCTTCGAGTCCCTCTTCCAGCGAGTACTGCGGCTCCCACCCGAGAAGTTCCGCTGCCCGGGTGGTGTCCGCAGCACGGTGGCGGACGCCAACCGGCTTGTCCGTCATGTGCTCGATCCGCCCCGGTTCCTCGCCCAGACACTCGAAGATCTGCTCGGCGACTTCGTTAATCGATACGTACCGGCTGATGCCCGCGTTTACCGGCGTCCCGTCCGTGATGTTCTCTGCCGCGAGACGGAGCGCACGCGTGATGTCTCTGACGTAGGTGAAGTTCCGAGTCTGTTCTCCATCGCCCCAGATCTGGAACGGATCCTGCCCGGCGTACGCCTTCGCGATGAGCGCGATGATCGCGTGCGTCTCGTTCTCTCGCGGGCCGTACGCAGTGAAAATACGCACGATGCTCGTGTCGATGCCGTACTGCTCGTGATACGCCTGTAACGAGCGCTCGCCCATCAACTTCGCCCACCCGTACACCTCGTCGGCGTACGCGCCGCCTCGCTCGTCGAAACTCACCATATCCTCCCGGAGGCGCTGTCGTTCCTGCTGTATGTCCGTCGGATACGTGCACGCGCTGGACGCGAAGGTTATCCGCTCGACGCCGTTCTCCGCCGCAGACTCGTACACGATGTTGTCCAACGCCATATTCGTGGCGCAGTTCGCGGGATAGTTCGATATGTACCCCCGCCCGCCGTGGTCTGCGGCGAGATGGAACACCGTATCCACGTCGTCGGTGGCCCGGTCGGCGAACGCACTGTTTTTCAGATTTCCATCGAGGATCTCGATCCGATCGGCGACCGAGTCGAGGTTGCCCTGCGTGCCGCTGGAGAAGTCGTCGGCGACCCTGACGTGTGCCCCCTGGTCCACCAGGTCCTCGACCAGGTGGCTGCCGATGAACGATGCGCCGCCCGTGACGAGCACGCGCTCGTCAGTCCACTCGCTCACGACGACCCCCCGTCGGCGGAAACTGTCGCCTCCGACGTCGCTTCGAGCTCCGTCCGGGCCCACTGGTAAACCTCGGTGAGCCCCACGTCAAGTGGCACCGCGGGCTCCCAGTCGAGTTCGTCTTTCATTTTGGTCATATCACACGCGTACCTGTCGGTCCCGGTGGGTTTCGACCGGTCGTACGCCAACGAGAGGTCCTTGCCGCTGATCTCGATTATCTTCTCCGCGAGCTCACGTATGCTGACCACCTCCTTCGAGTTTCCGAGATTTATGATCTGGCCGTCGGATTTCGTCGTCAACACCTGGATCATCCCGTCGACGAGGTCGGTCACGAAAATGAACCCGCGTTGCTGGGACCCATCACCGAACAGTTCGATCGACCCTCCCTCGGGCGCCTCGATCACCTTTCGACAAAGCGACGGTATGACGTGGCTGCTTTCGGGGTCGAGGCTTTCGCGTGGACCGTAGCAGTTGAAGATCCGCACGCTACTCGTCCGGAGGTCCGTGTCCGTGTGATACGCGTCGCACGCGACTTCCCCGAGAACCTTGGCCCATCCGTACGTACTGTGAGGGTCCGCGGGGATCGCCTGCTCTTCGGAGAAGAGATTCAACCCGTCGTGTTCCTGTCGGTAGATGCACGCGCTCGAAGCGAAGAGGAAGCGGTCGACGTCGTGTTGACTGGCGGCCTCGAGCATACACTGGTTCATCAGGACGCTCGGCGTGAGTCCACCCACGTTCTCCTGTTTGATGTAGTGGATTCCACCGACGCTTGCCGCCAGGTGGAACACGTCGTCGACGCCGTCCGTGGCCTCGTCACAGCCGTCCTGCGTCGTCAGGTCGACCTCCAGGATCTCGACGTCCTCCCGGAGGTCAGCCAAATTCGACGGGTCGCCCCGGGAGAAGTTGTCCGCCACCCGGACCTGCGCCCCGGTCGACACCAATCTCTCAGTCAGGAACGAGCCGATGAAACCGGCTCCTCCCGTCACGAGAACCGTACGGTCCACGAATCCGTCGTTCATCTCTCAATGGATATGGACCGCGGTCCGCACATTGTTATGTAGGGATTTACACAGCTACCGGCTCGGAGCAACTGCGCGACCACAGCGGCCAGTAAGCCGCTTGGGGGTATATACCACGGTCTGTCGATACCCCGCCCGCTCACCGACCACAGTAGCGTACCCCGGGCTGAACGGCTCCCGAAGAGACGAGTTCACACAGTAGTGAGGTCATACGGTGCTGCGTCAGTTCGTCCGGATGCGTGAGTCTCGGTTCCTACGACTCGATCGCACACTCGACGCTCGTCAACCCTTCCACGACGCAGTCGTCGGACACCGGCGAGCGAGGCGGTCGCAGCCCCGTGGGTGACTCGTGTGCCCGAAGAGGTCGCTGAGACGTTCTCGTCGCACGCCCCCGACGTCTATGAGTAGGAACATACTACTGATTGGTTCTGCGTTACGATCCGTAGACAGCTGACTCCTGATGATCGCTTCTGGTAGGTAAGCATATCCAAACGGCGGTATCTCGTAAAAAGGGTTAAGCCGCGGTTTTCCGCACGTCTCAGACGCAATGGGCAAAGACAGCAGTAGCTGGTATGATGGCATTATCGAAGATATCAGCGCCGTTAGTAACAGCTTAACAGGGTCCGAAACGGAGGAAATCCCCGATAGCGACCGTTCGAGCGGTCTCAGCCTCAGCCGGCGGTCGTACCTCGCGTGCGCCGGCACGACGGCGGCCGCGGTTGCTGGGTGTGCGGGGCGCACGGAGCGGAGTACCGTCCAGCCGTTAACGGTGTTCGGGTATGGGGGTAGTACCGTCATCCACCAATCGCAGAGCCTCTCGATGTCGGTCACCGAAGCCGAACCCAACGACACTCACGAAGCCGCGATGCGTGTTGATCTGGGCACGATGGTCAGCGGCGACCTCGGGCCGAGTGACAGCGACTGGTACGCCGTCGAGATCTCGAGCGGACAACAGATGGCCGTCACGTTCCAGCGGTCTCCACAGACGGGGGTCACCGCGGTCATCGTCTACGACGCAGACGGGGTCTTCACCAATCTCCGGTACGTCAGCACAGACGAGGAAGTCGCGTTCGAGGTGACCGCCGAGACCAGCGGGACCCACCACGTCCAGGTGGTGGACACCCAGTCGAGCGACGGCGCGTATACCCTGACACTCGCGAGTGCTTCGGCTACCGACACGCCTGTTAGCACCGATTCCGGAACCGAAACGACCACGCCGACCGCGACGTCAACGCCGACCACGACGTCAACGCCGACCACGACGTCAACGCCGACCGCGACGTCAACGCCGACCGCGACGTCAACGCCGACCACGACGTCAACGCCGACCGCGACGTCAACTGCGGACGACTACGGCGAACAGGGGTACGGGGAGTACGGCTACGGCGGCATCGCGCCCTGACGGATCACACAAGCGGGGTACCATCGGCGTCTGGACTGTCTCCGTGGGTTGATGCCTGTTCGACGCGGGAGCCGTCAGCTCGAGAACGGACGGGGAGGCCGGGGGAGGGGCTCCTGCTACCGCCGCTCGCCAGTTCCGTCTACACGCTATTCGTGCACGTCTTTGGGTTCCGTCGAGTCGTCTGCATCTGCAGCATCGTCCTCGTCGGCGTCCGTAGCATCGTCCTCGTCGGCGTCCGTAGCATCGTCCTCGTCGGTGAGCTCGGACTCGTCCTCGTCGGCGTCCGAACCATCCTCGTCGTCGGCGTCTGCAGCACCGTCCTCGTCTGCATCTGCAGCATCGTCTTCGTCGGTGAGCTCGGACTCGTGCTCGTCGGCGTCAGACTCGTCGTCCCCATCGGTCGAGATCGTGATGGACTCGACGTCCGTGTCGGGCATCGGACTGGAACTCGCGTCCGCGGCTGCGCCCGCGACGTACCCGGCGGTTCCGCCGACCAGTCCGCCGATCACGGCGCCACCGACGCCGCCCTTCCGCAGTCCGGTCACCGTGCCGAGGAATCCGCCAACCAGCGAGGTTCCGACCGGGTTCACGTCAGCCGCTCTCGAATCGTGCTCGTGTTCTTGCACCATACCCGAGGCTACGGCTTCCACGTACATATGTTGTTCACCCATCACGGCGGGATCGGACGGCCGCACCCACCACGTTGTGGGGCTGCCTGGCGGTCCGGGTGTCGGACAGTTTGAGTAGCCCCGAGGCCGTACCGCCTCCCGATCGAAGATGGCTGGTGATCGACGTGCGCTACTCGAGGCGTTCATCCGGTCGGACGCATCGCCGGACGGGAAATGGTGGGTCGACGTGCCAGTCGGGCTCTCAATCGGCGAGTCAGACGCGTCCGCCACCGTCGACGCGGTCTGTCTGACCGGTCGTGACCCGGAGCTTCCCGAGGAGTTCCCGGATCACGACGGCGTCCCGTACGTTTACCGCGAGGTCGACGCGGAGATCGGCCTCGACAAGGCCGACGCCTTCCGAGCGCTTCGGGAGACGGACACCTTCGACGGCGAGTCCGTGGTTCTCGTGGCGGTCGAGCCCGGCGCGTCGTCGGTCGGGACGGTCGGCGATCTGCTCGCGTATCAGGAACTCCTCGAAGCCGACTGGGACTGGACCGTCGAGGACCGGGTGCTCGTCAGCGACGTCGACAGCGCTCACGTGACCCACGTCTGTCGGGAGCTGTCGGTCCGGGCCGTCCGCGTGGCCTGATGCGGGGTATCGACGAGTCCCTACCGCTTCTGCATACCGAGCGGTGACGAAGCCCATCCAAGGCCGTACCCGTCTCACGACGCCGGCGAAGCGGAGCACCAAGCGCTGGCTTGGGGACCTTGCTCGCGGCACCGAACCGGCGGACCTCCCGAGTGCGGTGCCTACGTGACCAGTAGTACGGTGTATATCACGGGGACGAACACGATCCCGACGCTGATGACCGAAATCGTGAGCAGCTGCGCCCCTAAGTAGAACACCGCCGCTCCGAGCGGTGCCCCGAGTGCGGTGAGAAATATCACTCCGGCCGTCAGATCGCTGACCTCGCGGTCAAGATCGTCACTCGTTATTGCTCCCCACGCAAGAACCACGTGAATCAACAGTGGGACAGCCGCAAGTGCGGCGTATCCGACATCGACCCATCGCGGTGACACTGTCGTCGACGCGGCGAACTGCCGGAGGGTTCGAACCGCAGTGATATAGAAGCCGCCGACGCTCTGGACAATCGCATCGACGGTCCCTACCGGCGCCCCGGAGGTAGCCGCCACGATAATCGATACCCCGACGAATCCCCACAGTAACAGCCACAACGCTACTGCGCTGAGTATCACACGTATAGACCCGAGTGTGCAGTAAAAAAACACACCGACGACCGCCCACTGTCGCACACTACTTTCTTGGGACCGAACTCCATCACCCCACGGGGTCGGTCGAGACGACCCCGGGCTGAAACGAGCGGTATGTACGACCGATGAAAGGCGTCAAACGAAGATTCCAACCGTTGACCAGTAGTTTAGACGTCCGCCACGGATCTCCGTGGCAACCCTTCTGCTTTCGACCGGCGAGCAGTCCCCGCTTCGTCCGTGCCAGATAGACTCGGCGCCCGGCGCGGTCTCTGGGCAGGGTCCCTCGTCGTGAGTACTTTAGTCGTCGTCACTCAACCATCGGAGTGATGGTAACGTCTCCCTGTACCGGAACTTGCGAGCTGAGTGAGGGCGTGTGTATAGACTGTAACAGGACTGTCGAGGACATTATGCGCTGGTCAGAGATGACTGACGCTCAGAGAACGGAGCGAATGGCTGAGCTACGAGAGGAATAGAGATTCGCCGATAGCGGAGTCACGTGTCGATTTCCTCCCGGGCTGCCAGCGGCTGTGTGCCGACCGCAACGGGCTCAGATCCGACGGCTGACCTCGTCGAGCACCTTGGGCGGTAGATCCAACTCGGCGAGAAACGAACGCCGCCGCTCTGCGTCGCCGTGGCCGGCCACAAACCCGTTGAGCCGGGCTGCTACCGTCGAGTCAACCAAGGCGTCGCCGTAGCGGTCCGCGAGTTCGTCGCCGAGCACCGGCGTCGCCCGGAGTTCGTACTTCTGGTGGTACGGCTCCGCTAGGTGGAACGCGTCGAGGTCCTCGATCACCGTGGCGACGGCGCCGCCGAGTCGCGACTCGGCCTCCCGCTGGGTCCGCTCGGCGGCCTGGCGGTGGGCGACGGAGTCGGTGAGGATCACGCTCCGGTACTGGCGTTTCCGCGCCGTCGACCGCGGATCGTGGGCCGACCAGAACACCTCCAACAGGTCGGCGTAGGAGGCCTCGCTCGGGTCGTACTCGACCTGGACGACCTCGGTGTGGTCTCCCAGGTTGTAGTACGTCGGCTCCGGCGTCGTCCCGCCGGCGTACCCGACGCGCGTCCTGACGACGCCCGCCATCGCCCCGAAACGGGCGTCCGGCCCCCAGAAGCAGCCAAGCCCGAACGTGGCGGTCTCGGTCGCGCCCGACGACGGCGCCGCGGCGTCGGGGGCCAGTTCTGTCGGGGGAGTGTCGTCGGTCTCGTTCATACGGTCGGTTGGGTCGCAATCGGTTTCGCTCCTTCGGCGACGGCGGTGATGCGACCGCGAAGGTGGTTTGTGGGTGTGGCTCGAACCGGTAGGTCACCATACCCAACTGATGCTACCCGAACGCCCGCCGCCGCTGCCCGCCGACGTCCGAGCCGTCCTCGTTCAACTACTGGGAAAAGCCGACGAGTCCGTCGTCGAGGGAGCCTACGACGCCGTCCGGACGATCCTCGACACCGTCGAGACGGTCGTCCGGAACAAGGTCCCCGACTCCGGGGAGCGCGAGCGGCTGCTCTCCGGGTGTGCGACCGTCCGGCACGCGCTCGGATCGGACGACGACACCGCGTCCGGGTATCTACGGTCGATGCGCCGTCGGGTTCGGGCGGCCGCGACAGGGCTGTGACGGCGTCCACCGGAGGCTACGACCGGCGTTTGAGTCACAACAACACTGATTTGAGTTCCCACGGACGTATGGGTATGGATCCCCATACCGACCGCGGCTGTCCGAAATGCGGCCACACCGAGACCGACGTCGGCAAGATCTCCACCACCGGCGGCGGACTCTCGAAGATGTTCGACGTCCAGACGAACAGTTTCAACGTCGTCTCGTGTACGAACTGCGGCTACTCCGAACTCTACCGGGATACGACGTCGGGCGCCAGCGACATCGTCGACGTCTTCCTCGGGTGACGGGCGCTGTCGTCGCCCTGCTCGTCCTGCTCGCGGTCGTCGGACCGCTGATCCTCTATTCCCTGGTCCGGTCCGAACACGACGACCGCGAACTGATGGGGCGCAAACGGGCCGAACGCGCCGCGCGCCGGGACCGTCACGTCGACGACATCGGGTCCTCGGAACTGGAGGCCGACAGGCGACAGCGGTAACCAGAGCGATACGGTGCCGACCGTCACACACCAGCCTTACTCGGCTCGGTTGCCGCTTCCGAATGTCGCCGGGTGGTAGCGGGTCTGGATACCTACACCGCAGAGGTAGCAGGGTGGTCTCTCCTGTCCCGTAGTTTAACGTCGCACCTACTCGAACCTCCGAGCGATGGTCGATCCCGTAACGGACCCACTCGTCGAGGTTCTCTTGCGTCTCCTCGTCGGTGTGGGCCTCGGTGCACTCATCGGGTTAGAACGGGAGCAAAGCGAGTCCGGAGGGACGTTCGCCGGGAGTCGCACGTTCCCCCTGTTTGCGCTCTACGGCGCCCTCCTCTCGGCGTTCTTCCCGACGACACTGCCTCTTGCCATCGGCGTGCTCACCGTCCCACTCACCGTCGCGTACGCCGGAAAGATCTGGTACGAGCGGGATCTCGGTCTGACGACGCTGATGGCTGCACTGCTGACCACCATCCTGGGAGCGATGGCGATGCATTCGGAGACGGGTGCAGTTGTCGCAATCATCGTCGGTGGGACGGTCACCGTGCTCCTCTCGGCTAAAGATCCGGTCCACGAATTCGCCGACCGGATCGAAGCGACCGAACGCCTGGCGTCGGCGAAGTTCATCCTCGTCGTTTTGGTGGTCCTCCCGGCGCTGCCGGACCGCTCACTCGAGAGTCTCTACGGACTCAATCCGCGATTTATCTGGCTAATGGTCGTGTTCGTTACCGGACTCGGGTTCGTTGCGTACCTGCTCGCGCAGTTCCTCGAACCGGAACAGAGCATCGCAGTGACCGGCGTTATCGGCGGGTTTGTCTCCTCGACGGCCACAACGGTTTCGATGGCGGAGAAGACGGCGGAAAACGAGACGCTGTATCACATCTGCGCGTTTGCGGTCGTCACCGCGTCTATCGTGATGTTCCCGCGAGCGCTCATCGAAGTTGCAGTCGTCAATCCGACGCTACTCCCGAGTGTCGCCGTCCCGCTCGGCGTTATGACCGCCGTCGGACTCATTGCTGCCGGAACGCTGTACTGGCGCACCACCTCCGGTGAGACGGTCGACCCCGGCAAGCTACAGAACCCGTTTCGACTCAAGCCAGCGCTCCTCTTCGGCGTGGTCTTCGCGGTCGTGCTTCTCGTCTCCGAACACGCCCACGAGTGGCTCGGCACATCGGGCGTGTACGCCACGGCATTCATCTCCGGGTTGGCAGACGTCGATGCGATGACGATTACGCTGAGCAAACTCGCCGCCGAGGGAACGATTTCGACACAGGTTGCGACCACGGGAATCGTCATTGCGGCGATCGCAAACACGCTGGTCAAGGCCGCACTGGCGTTGCTCTTAGGCACCTACCGCCTCGGACGACTCGTCTCCATCGTCCTGGGGGTGGTTGTCGTGAGCGGTCTCGTTCTGCTCGTGCTATAGGCTTCCAGTGACGAGTATCCCAGGGCACCCCTCACCGCCCGGGGCATCCGAACGCTTTCCACTCCCGACGCCGACGCGCGAGTATGGACGGGTCCGACACCGACGCGCCGCCGGATGTTCTCGTCGCCGGCGAGTGCATCGTCGACTTCCTTCCCGACCGGCCGGGAGATCTCTCGACAGTCGAGCAGTTCCACCGGCGGGCGGGCGGGGCCCCCGCGAACGTCGCGGTCCGGCTCGCCGACCTCGGGCCCGCGCCGTGGTTCTGGACCCGGCTCGGCGACGACGCGTTCGGGGCGTTCCTCGCGGCGGCGCTCGCAGACGCCGGGCTCCCCGACCGGTTCATCGAAACCGATCCCGGCGCGAAAACGTCGCTGGCGTTCGTCGCCCACGACGACGACGCCGACCGGGCGTTCAGTTTCTACCACGAGAACACCGCCGACACCAGGTTCGTTCCGGGTGTCGTCCCCGACGACGCGCTCGACGCGGTCGAGTGGGTCGTCTTCGGCGGCATCTGCTTATCGACCGAGACCGTCCGAACCGCTATGTTCGAGCTGGTCGAGCGCGCCAAAGACAGGGGCTGCACCGTCGCGTTCGATCCGAACGCCCGCCCCGAACTCTGGAACGGGGAGTTCCCGGACGCGTTCGGCGCCGCCTGCGGGGTCGCCGACGTGGTGAAGGCGACGCCGGAGGACCTCGCGGCCGCCGGCGTCGAGGGGGCGCCCGACGCGCTGCTCGACGCCCTCTTGGAACGCGGTCCCCACACCGCGCTCCTCACGCTCGGCGACGAGGGCGCGATCGCGCGGGCGACCGACGCGGCGCCGTGGGGGCGTACAGAGGCGTCCCACCCGGGGTACGACGTCGATGTCGTAGACACGACGGGGGCGGGCGACGGGTTCACCGCCGGCGCGGTCCGCGGGCTCGCCGACGGATTGGGGCTGTCAGGAGCGGTGTCGTTGGGGAACGCCACGGCCGCCGCCACGACGACCGAACCGGGTGCCGTCGACGCCGACGTGGACCGGTCGGTTGTCGACCGGCTCCGGGACCCGTAGGCGACCGAACGCGGAAGGCGGAACGCGGAGGGGAAACGTCCGACGACAGCCTACCGGAACGTCTCCTCGAAGGACCGGATCGCCTTGGGGGTACCGAGAACGACGACCTCGTCGCCGGGTTCGACCGTCGTCTCCGGGGTTACGTCGCTGATCACCTCGTCGCCGCGTTCGACCGCGACCACCGTACATCCGGTCCGTTCCCGGATCTCCGCGTCGCCGATCGTCTGTCCAGCGAGCCCCGGCGCCGTCACTCGTACGACGTCGACGTATCCGGTCGACGCCACCGTGTCCTCGTCGTCGAGCAACCGCGACGCCGACAGCCGCCCGGTGACCGACGCCAGCGACAGGACGTAGTCGGCTCCCGCGCGGTGTGTCTTCGAGACGTTTGAGTCGTCCTCTACGCGAGCGAAGATCTGGGTTCGCGGAGCGGCGTCCCGGACGACCAAGGTCGCGAACTCGGTCGTGGTGTCGTCCGGGAGCGCGAGGATGACTGTCTCCGCCTCGTCGATGCCCGCCGCGGTGAGCGTCTCGGGGTCGGTCGCGTCCCCGACGACGTCGACGCCCTCGCGGTTCTCACAGTCGATAATCGTGTGTGGGACCCCCGCCTGGTCGAGTTCCGCGGCGACGGCGCGGCCGATCTGTCCGTACCCGATGACGATGGTTTCGCCCGTCTGAAACTCCCGAATCGGGGACCGGGCTGTGTCGGACAGCCGGTCCAGTTGGCGCGCGCGGCCGGACACGAGCAGCACGCTCCCCGCCGGGAGCCGTGTGTCGGGTGATGGTGCCGGGTGGAACTCGCCGGCGGTCCACAGCCCGACGACCGTCGCTCCCGTCTCCTCGCGGATGCCGCTGCCGGCGAGCCGGGAACCGGCCAGGCGGCTGCCGTGCCGGATCGAGACCTCCGCGAGCCGGACCCCATCCCCGATCGCCGCCGTCTTGTCGACCCCGGCCTGCTCGACGGTCGTGATCTTCCCGGCGAGAGCCTTACCGAGCGCCACCCGCGGGGTCAGGACGTGGTCGGCACCCGCCAACCGGTGGTACACGGCGGCGTCGGGGTCCTCGACGACGCTCACCACCGGCACGTCGGCGGCGACCTCCTGCGCGGCGAGGACGATACTCGCGTCGGTCCGATCGGAGACGTCCGCGAAAAGCGCCCGGGCGGTCGGCAGGTTCGCGGCCGCGAGGTCGGCCGTGGTCTCCGGGTCCCCCTGGATCACCGCCTGCCCCCGTCCGTGCAGCACCGCCGCCCGCTGCTCGTCGGGTTCGACGAACACGTACGGGACGCCGTGACTGTCGAGTTCGCGGATGAGTTCCTGGGCCCGCGTCGTGTCCGAGCAGACGACGACGTGTCCGCTGAGCGACGAGTCGACCTCCCGCGGGACGTCGGAGGAGAGCACCGTCTCGACGAACGGCCCGACGAACACCGGCAGCGCGCCGACGAGAAGCACCATCCCGAGCAGGTCTACCACGGTGATGAAAACCTGCATCTGGGGGGAGTTCCACGGCGCGTCGCCGCCGAACCCGGTCGTGGTGAACATCTCGACGGCGAACTGCAGAGAGTCCAGAAACGTCCGCGGCCGTCCCTCGTAGGTCGTCATCCCCCACCGGTACCCGAGTGCGGTCAGGACCAGCGCCGCGAAGACGACCCCGAGGTAGCCGACCGCGCGGCGCTGCCACTGGCTGAGGCCGCTGAACGCCTGAACGTATCGGAGTGGCATCTGTGGTATGTGACGTGGTGTCTCGGTCCGTCTCCCCGATTCGGCACGCGTCCGGAGCGGTCCCGTCGGCGGTTGCCGGGCCCTCCGTTCGACCCGAACAACAGCCTGTCGACGCGTCTCGTCGGAAGGACCGCGTCTCGATATAAAAACCGCCCGGATCACTCCACCCGAACAGCCGGTCGGTCGCGACCCCGGGGTGCTCGGTCACGCTCCTCACGTCGGCCACGCCCGGGACGGGGGTCCACTCCCCGGAAGCGGGCGCTCCCGGAGGGCGCGGCGCTCGTGTCGGTAGCCAGGGTTGGTCGCCCCGAGCGATCCCTGCGACACCTCTCCCGTCGTTACCGGGTCCGGGCGGCCGGCCGAGACGCCGTCGTGTGCGGGGCCTCCTCGGCGACCGCCCACGCGGTGTGTTCGCCGCTTATCAGACACATCGGCATTCCCACACCCGGACGGGTGTAGGCGCCGGCGTAATAGAGCCCGTCGACGTCGCCCCGGCGGTCCGGACGGAGCGGGCCTGTCTGTCGGAGAGTGTGCGCCAGCCCCAGCGCCGTTCCCTCGGGATCGCCGAACTGCGCGGCGAAGTCGTCCACGCAGGCGGACTCTTCGACCACGATCCGGTCTCGGAGGTCGACGCCGGTCCGCTCGGCCAGATCCGCGAGGACGAAGTCGCGGTACGCCGACCGCTGCTCGGGCCCGTCGTCGAGTCCGGGCGCGATCGGTACCAGCACCACGACCGCGTGGTGGCCGTCCGGCGCGACGGTGTCGTCGGTCTTCGACGCGACCGAGAGGTAGTACGCCGGATCCTCCGGCCACGCCGGGTCGTCGAAGATCGTCTGGAAGTGGGGATCCCAGTCGGTCGGCAACACCAGCGAGTGGTGCGTCAGCGGGTCAACGTCGCCCTCGACACCCAGATACAGCAGCAGTGCCGAGGGGGCGTACGTCCGCGACTCCCAGTACCCGGGGTCGTGGGCGCGTGCAGAGGGTTCGAGGAGTTCCCGCTCCACGTACGCGGGGTTGGCGTTGCTGACGACCACGTCCGCGCGCCGCGACCCCGCGTCGGTCGCGAGTGTGAACTCCCCCGCCGTTCCGGTGATCCCCTCAACCTCCACGCCGGTCTCGATCGTCGCGCCCTGCTCGCGGGCGACGTCGGCGACGGCATCGACGACGCCCGCGATTCCGCCCTCGGGGTAGAACACGTTCTGGTTGTGATCGACGTGGCTCATCACGCTGTAGAGCGCGGGCGTGTTGTGCGGGGCCCCACCCAGGAACACCAGCGTGTACTCGAGCAACTGCCGGAGCTTCGGGTGGTCGACGTACCGGGAGACGTAGTCGTCCATACTCCCGAACAGCCGGTACCGGGGGACAAGCGGGAGCAGATCAGTGTCGACGTACTCCCGGAGGCTGTCGCGACCGGGGTAGATCACCCGGTCCATTGCGAGCTCGTAGTTGCGCTCGGCGTCGTCGAGATACGCCGCGAGGGCGTCGCCAGCACCCTCCTCGTAGGATTCGAAGATCTCGTGGATGTTTTCCCGGTTCGGTCGAACGGAGACGCTGTCGCCGTCCGTCCAGAACACCCGATACTGGGGATCGAGGCGCTCGAGGTCGTAGTAGTCGCCCGGCGTCCGATCGAAGTGACCGAAGAACCGCTCGAAGACGTCCGGCATCAGGTACCACGACGGCCCAGTGTCGAACCGGAACCCGTCTCGCTCGAGAACGCCGGCGTGGCCCCCGACACGGTCGTGACGCTCGAGCACCCGCACGTCGGCGCCGTCGGCTGCGAGGTACGCGGCCGCCGACAGGCCACCGAAGCCGCCCCCGATCACTGTCACCGTCGGCTCGCCCGACAGGGAGTCTTGCATACCTGTCCGTTCCGACCCCGGACACAAGTCTTTGACGGCCTCTAAACACCTAACAGAATCTATCGGGGTGTGTGAGTGGTTTTCAAAATCTTGGAATCGGTTGGTTTCTTTATATACTCGTCGCCCAAACGGATCGATGATGAGCACGATCACGCCGGGGTTCGTACCGTCGTGGCATCGGATCGGTGGCGGGCGCCCGTCGCTCGCGCTCTCCCGGGGGACGCTCCTCGTCCTCGCTGCCGGGTTCGGCCTCCTCGGAGTGGCGGGGATATCGATCCCGCTGGACGCCCAGATGGTGGTGTATCTGGTCGGAATGGTCGCGTTGAACCTCCCGCACGGTGGGTACGAGCACTTCGAGAACCTCCGGCGACGCCGACCCGACTTCCGGCTTCGATACGTCGTGGGCTACCTCGCGGCCGTCGCGGGCTTCGTCGGACTCTTCGTGGTCGCACCGGTGCTGGGGCTGGGACTTGCCCTGATCGTCGCGATGGCGAAGGGGGGACTCGGCGGACTGCACGTTCTGGAGGCGACCGTCGGCACCGGTCACCTCCGGACCCGGCCACAGCGCTACCTCGCGGCCGCGGTCCGGGGCGGAGCGGTGATGCTCGTCCCGATCGTATTCTGGCCCGAGACATTCTACAGCTTCAGCTCGCTGATGGTAGGGTTGGTCGATCCCGGCGCGCTCGCGCCGTACACCAGCTACTTCGAGGTTACCCGCCCGGCGATCGCAGCGACCTACGCCGGGGGACTCGTGACCCACATCGGCCTCGGCTACGCACGCGGCGGCGGCCGGTCGTGGCTGGTCGACGCCGGGGAGTCGCTCCTGCTTGCGGCGTACTTCGCGTTCGTTCCCGTCTTGATCGCGGTCGGGCTGTACTTCCCCTTCTGGTACTCCGCCCGTCAGGTGGCTCGGACGAACCACGTCCGCGACGACGTCGGCGCCGACCAGTGGGACCTCCTCGGTGACAATCCCACGACCGCGGCACTGCGGGCGTGGGGCATCGCAGTCGCGGGCGCGCTCGCGACGTTCGTGGTATTAGGGGCGATCTATCTGACCGTCCCGAACCCGCTTGCCGGCGTGGAACTCCTGCCCGGTGCAGTGGCGTTCTGGAGCGTCTTCATCAGCATCATCGCACTCCCGCACATCCTCGTCGGGTCGGTGTTCGACACGGACCGTGGGATCTGGTACGTGCCCTGACCGGGCTGGCGACCGCCGCGGCTCCCTGTCCGACTCGCCCGAACCTCCGGAAGACGGCGACTGGATCGTAGCCCGACACTGCGAGTAACGCCCTCCCGGTCGCAACGTCGATCGCCCGTCGACGGCGCGTCAACGCCCCGAGAACCCGGTCCCGCCACGGCTCGGAAACGACGCCGACGGATGCCGGGTCTGTGGCGGGGTCGACCGTCGGGAGCCGCGACCGCGGGTGGCGGTCTGCGATCAGGACCACTCCGAAGGCTGCGAGCACCTCGAACGCGACCGGTGAGACGACCTTGACGACAGCAGTCAGCGACTCCTACAGGAGGGTCGTGCTCGCACATACTCTCCCAGTCGGGGGGTCGACACCAACCGCTGTTCAGGTTCCCTCCAGGTTCCGATCGGATTCGGCGCCCCCGACGGCGCGGCGGCGTCGGGACGACGCTCGTCCTACCGCGTCACCTCGCCGAGTGGGTCGGTGCCCTCGCGGTCGAACCCGCCGGGCCGGCAGTTCGGACAGAACCGGTGTCCGGTCTCGGCCTCGACGGCGCAGGCCGGACACCCGATCCGGTCGCCGCGGCTTCCGGCCCCGGTGCAGGCGCCCACCCTGTTGTCCGACCGCTTCCGGCACCGCTCAGCCAATGGTTTATGAATTCGTGGTCCAAGACAGGCGTATGGCTGACAGTCGCTGGCCGATCTCGGAAACGAGGGCCGCGTACGTTGTGGTCGTAACTGTCTTGATCGTCCTCGCCGCTGTCGCCGCCCCGATCGTGTGGAACCTCGGCTCGACTGCCGCCGCCGACAACCCCACGGTGCAGGTCATCACGCTCCGCGGCGGCACGAACGACGCGAACGTCAACGCCGTCTCGAACACCCTCCGGGAGGCACGGAACAACGACTCCGTCGCCGCCGTCGTACTCAGAGTCGATAGCCCCGGCGGCCCGGTGGCGCCGAGCGAGGAACTCTACCTCGCGGTCAACCGGACCGCTGCCGAAATGCCGGTCGTCGCGTACGTCGAGGGCTCGGCCGCCTCCGGCGGTTACTACGGCATCGTGCCGGCCGACGAGATCTACGTCAAACCCAGTTCCACCGTCGGCAGTATCGGTGTGATCGTCCAGGCGCCGCTGAGTGCGGTCGAACAGGCCGAGCAGGTGTCTGGCACCTTCGTCCGCTCCGGCCCCGACAAGGCGCAGATCGACCAGGACCGGCTCCGCGAGGATCTGGAACGACTTCAACGTGCGTTCGTGGGGACGGTGATGACCCACCGTGGCGACGAGCTTACGCTGACCCGCGAGGAGGTCGAAAACGGCCGGGCCTACCTCGGCACCCAGGCGGTCCAGAACGGCTTTGCCGACCGGATCGGCGACATTGAGGCCGCGATCGAGGCCGCCGCCGGCCGTTCCGAGCAGATCGACGGCGACCAGTACGACGTCGCGTACACGACCCGACAGGTACAGGTCACGCTGTCGATCCAGGCTGCCGCGGTCGAGGAGGTCGACGGGAACACGATCTACTACACCGAGGCCGACGCCGGCGAGTCGGAGTTCGTTCGCCCGGTGCGGTACTACGCCGTGTGGGGCGTTCCCGTCGAGGCAACGGCCGAAGGGGAGGACGACGCCAATGAGTGATCGCAGTCTCGTGCAGCCGATCGCCGTCCTCATCGTCGCCCTGACGGTCGTCCTGGCGGGCACGTTCGCCGTCTCGGCGCTCGTCGGATCGGCGCCCACGGGATCACCCGACGGAGCCAACATCGAGGGCCAATCGCCCGCGCAGTACCACCCCGAGACCGCCGGTATCGACGCCGACCCGGAGGACGGCGAGCTCTCTGTCGAACCCACGCAGGACGACAGCCGGATCGTCATCGACATCCGCCGGTCGAGCGAGACGACCAGGGCTGACCTGGAGCCGGTTACCGAATCGCTGTTCGAGGCCGGCCACTCGGTCACCGTGCTCGACGGCGAGGACGACGAGGCGTTTGGCGACGCGCTCAGCGGCTCCGCCGGACTGTTGATCGTCCAACCCGCCAGCGCGTACCCCGACGGCGAGCGCGACGCCATCCAAGGTTACATCGACGCGGGCGGCCACGCGATCATCGCTGGCGAGCCGACACAGACGCAGGTCGGCGGCGGGCTGTTCGCATCGGTCTCGCAGGTCTCCTTCGGCGCGACGGAACTCGCACAGGGCTACGGCGTCACCGTCGGATCCGAGATGCTCTACAACGTCAACGACGGGAGTAACGACAACAACTTCAAGAGCATCTACGCGACGCCGACCCGCGGCGGGGTGCTGACCGAGGGCGTCGACAAAGTCACCTTCGACCGGAGCGGATACGTCGCGACTAGCGGCGACGACGTCACCGTCCACTACACCGCCGTCGAGGGCACCAAGACCATCGATACCCGGCGGTCGGACACCCACCCTGTCGTGGTCCGCAACGACTCGGTGGTGTTCGTCGCCGACGGATCGTTCCTCTCCCAACCCGAACTCTACGACGCCGACAACGAGGTCTTTACCAGCAACCTTCTCTCCTTCCTGGCGAGAGGCGACTCCGGCAACTTCGGTGGTGGCGCGGGGACCGGCCAAGGGACTGACGAGGAGACAACGTAGGCGGGCACAGCGCGACGCCGAACGGACCACCGACGGCCTCTGCCCCCCGAAGCACGGTCCCCGACCCGTCATCGCACACCCGACGCCGACTGTGGTGAGGACCTGCACGGCCTCTCGGACGTCCGACACTGACGCGACGCGGACCGCACGGTACGCCCTCTCGAAGCCTCCACTGTCGCCCACCAATGGGGGACGTGCCGACGTCGGCGGTGGCGACGTCCCGCTCTAGCCTGCGCTTACTCCACCCGCGAGAGCGTGGCGTCGACGCCGTCGCCCGGCCGGAGCGTCGGCGTCACCATCAGGTTCGAGAGCTGGTCGCGGGGCACCTCCAGATCGAAGTCGCGGACCAGAGTCGCAAGTGCGACCCGCGCGCCGTTTTCGGCGAACCCGCGCCCGATGCAGGCGTGGGGGCCGCTGGCGAACGCGAAGTACGCCTTCCGGTCTGCGGGCCCACGGTCGTCCCACCGCGAGGGGTCGAACTGATCCGGATTGTCGAAGTGCCGGCCGTCGCGGTGGACCGACCACTGCGGCATAATCACGAGCGACCCATCGTCGATCACGTAGCCGCCGAGCGACTGCGCGCCGTCGGCACTACGCAGGACCGCCCACGCCGGCGGGTACAACCGGAGCGCCTCGGTGAACACCTTCCCGGTGTAGGTGAGGTCGGCGGCGTGTTCGAACCCCGGCTCGTCGTCGCCGATGACCTCGCGGGCCTCCGCGCGGACCCGCTCGCGAACCTCGGGATGCCACGACAGCAGCGCCTGGGTGTAGGTCGTCCCGAGTGCGGTCGTCTCGTGGCCGGCGATCAGGAACGACACCACTTGATCGCGGAGGTGGTTCTCGGGGTAGTCGCGGTCGCCCGAGGCCTCCGCCAGCAGCAGGAAATCGAGCATGTCCTGCGGCGCGGCGTCGGGGTCGCGGTCGGCACGTTTCGTCTCGATGATCTCCTCGCCCATCTCCCGGAGCCGGGCGGCCATCCCTCGGGTCTCCGCCGACGGGCGGTCGGGGAACCACGCCGGCGTGATCGTGGTCGGTGACACCTCGAACTCGGTGGCGGCCTGCCGGGCGATCCGGTGCATCTCCGCTGCCCGCTCGGCACCGATGTCGGCCCCGAACAGCGCCCTGCTCGCAGCCCGCACCGTCACGCCGGTCATGTCGCGGTGGAGGTCTCGCTCCGGGTCGCCGGCGTCGGCGGCGGCGTCCCACTCGTCGCGGAGCGCCGTCGCCCGGTCGGCCACCCTGTCGACGTACGTCTTCAGGGGGCCGGCGCCGAACCCCGGCGAGATGTCCTCCCGCTGGTTGCGCCACATCGACCCCTCGGTTTGGACCAGGCCGTGCTCGGAGATGAGCGCCGCCGCGCCGCTTGCGGGGACGCGGGAGAAGTCGTCGATCCGGTCCATCGCCTCGTGACACAGCCCTGGGTCCGTCACCACGACGATCGACGGCCCGACGGGCAGCGACACCTCCGCGATGTCGTCGTATCGCGACTGGATCCCCTCTAAAAACCGCAGCGGTGTCCGCGTGAACCGCAGCGCGTTGATGACGTTGGCCTCGGGTGGGTTCGGTGGGCGCCGTCCCTGACTCATAGAGGTACATACGACCGCGTGGGCTTGTGCGTTTCGCGGGTCGAGAGCGATCACGATCGGAATCGCCGATGACGGTCCCGAAGATGGGGATCGACGGCGTAAGCGAC
>Ga0102936_1000045_pt1 | contig 39994 bp, 34 predicted proteins | sample SalPon2_A_H2O_MG_FD_78502 | JGI IMG/M metagenome (GOLD analysis project Ga0102936, IMG submission 78502) | Salt pond water microbial communities from South San Francisco under conditions of wetland restoration - Salt Pond MetaG R2_A_H2O_MG | ecosystem: Environmental > Aquatic > Non-marine Saline...
CCGATGCGGATGCGCCCCCCATCGAGGATCCGACAACGCAACCCACCCCGGTGGACCAGCGCGTCGCGGACACCGTTCGATTCGAGGTGGCGCTCGAGGTACGAGCAGGGCTCACAGAGTTCGGTCCCCGTACACACCGCTTCGCCGATCCTGAACTCCGTGTCGACGAGGTGGTTGAGCGAAACTGCCTCGGTCGTGATATTTCGACGGTGCATCCCGGGGTCGAGGTCGATACCGTAGTCGCGCTCGACCGCGGCGAGGGCTTCTGCCTCGATCAGGGTCAACTCGCTGCCCTCCCGGTTGGAGAACGTTCCTCCGCGTCGAAAATACCGGTCACCCCGTAACCCGGCGCCCGCAACAGCCTGAACCGCTTCCGCCTGCTCGGGTCGTGCCCCCTGCTCAGGGGCGCAGTGGATGTGTCGAACCGTGCCGTTCATACGCGTGTGTACCGGCCGGTAGGTCTTGACGCTTCCCTGTCGGCGTGTGTATCGCGCCGCCGTCGCTCCGATTGCTGGCGCGGCAACGCAGTACACCGAGGTCGGTCCCGGTGGATCGGTCGGGCACGGCACACCCACAGCACCACTCCGGTGTCGCGGGGTAGCGGTATCGGCAGGGCCCAGCCGGTGGCTATCGGCCGGCACCCCGGGGGCCCCCTGTCGACATCGGCGGGTGCCGCGTCGCGACCCGAGCGATTCAAGTCCGTCCCGCGTGGGATGACACACGATGCGCCAGGACCACCTCATCTCCGCGACGCAACTCTCGCGGGCGGACATCGAGGCGGTGCTCGACCGCGCGGCGGAGATCGACGCGGCGCCCGCGGCGTGGCACGGCCGACACTCGGGGTCGATCCTCGGACTCTGCTTTTTCGAGCCGAGCACCCGCACGCGGATGAGCTTCGACGCCGCGATGAAACGCCTCGGGGGACGGACCATCGACGTCGGCTCCGTCGAATCGTCGTCGGTCAAGAAGGGGGAGACGCTGGCCGACACGATGCGAGTACTCGAAGGGTACGCCGACGCACTCGTGTTACGACACCCCTCCGAGGGAGCGGCCACGATGGCCGCGGAGTTCGTCGACGTCCCCCTCGTAAACGCCGGCGACGGGGCGGGACAGCACCCTACACAGACCCTGCTCGACCTCTATACGATCCGTGAGAACGCCGGGTTGGACGACATTACCGTCGGCATTATGGGTGATCTCAAGTACGGGCGGACGGTCCACTCGCTGGCGGCGGCGCTAACCAACTTCGACGTACGCCAGCAGTTCATCAGCCCCGAAAGCCTCCAACTCCCCCGGAGCGTCCGCTATGATCTTCACGAATCCGGAGCGCAGGTCCGTGAACACACCGACCTCGACGAGGTGCTCGCGGAGTTGGACGTCCTCTACGTCACCCGCATCCAACGCGAGCGGTTCCCCGACGAGAACGAATACCGCAAGGTGGCCGGAGAGTACCGGATCGGCACCGACGACCTCGAGCGCGCGAAAGACTCGCTAACCGTGCTCCATCCGTTGCCGCGCGTCGACGAGATCGCCCCGGAGGTCGACGACACCGACTACGCGACGTATTTCGAGCAGGCGCACAACGGAGTCCCGATCAGGATGGCGCTCCTGGATATGCTGTTGGAGGACTTGGAGGAAGAGCAGTGACCGACACCGACCGTGAACTCCGCGTCTCGAAGATCCGAAACGGGACCGTGATCGATCACCTCGCCGCGGGACAGGCGCTGAACGTGCTTGCACTCTTGGGAATCGACGGGTCCGGCGGCGAGAGCGTCTCGGTCGGGATAAACGTCCCCTCCGACAAACTCGCGACGAAGGACATCGTGAAAGTCGAAGACCGGGAACTGAGCCAGTCGGAGGTCGACGTCCTCTCGGTGATCTCGCCCGAGGCGACCATCAACATCATCCGCGACTACGAGGTGGTGGAAAAGCAGCGGATCGACCGGCCGGAGTCAGTCGAAGGCGTTCTCGCGTGTCCGAATCGCAACTGCATCACGAGCGGGAGCGAGCCGATCCGGACGCGGTTTGCGGTCCTCGACGAGGGGCTCCGGTGTCACTACTGCGGCGAGATCGTCCGCGAAGCGGAAGTGACCGATCACCTTACGGTGGCGTGACGTGCCCACCGGTCGCCACGGCGGACCGGCGCTCGGAGACGAAAGAGGGGAACGGTTTTGTACCGAGAACGAGAACCGTAGCGTATGTCCGGCAAAGCGAAGTTCATCCTGGCACTGGCGCTCGTCGCAGTAATCTATTTCCTCGTCTCCGGCGACGAAGACCCGATCGAAGTCGACGTCGACAGCGAGTGACGCCGCCAGGGGCCGCTGCCCCGCGCATTGCCCGAAAACCACCGCTTCTACGGCTTCGATACCGACGACCAGCGTCGCCGCCCGCTCGCGAGGCCGTCCGACGGACTGATAGGAGTCGCCGGAGAATCGAAGGTATGTACGGCGTCGTCACCCGGAACGCCGAGGAAATCGACTGGTCGGAGTTCGGAGTCGGGTTCTACGAGGTCAAAGACGTGACCGGGCGGGCCGCTGAACCACTCTCGAACGCGACGAACATGGTCTCGTGTTTCGGCGACACTGCGGCCGCGGACGCGGATCCGGAACTGGTCCCGGTCGACGCCGAGGGGACACCCGCGACCCGCGAGCAGCCGTACTTCGATTGGTCGTACGTCTGCCCGACGCACGGGGAGTATCGTGCGGGACTCTTCGAGATCGTCGAGGACTGCGCGGCGGCAAACTCCGACGTCAGACTCGACGACGTCGGGTTCCCGCGCGCGGGGTACTGCCGATGCGACAGGTGCGAGCGCAGATTCGCCGAAAGCGACCACGACGACCGGTTCGCGTGGCGCGCCGACGAGGTCACCGACTTCGTCGCCGACGCCGCCGGCCGGGTCCCGGGGCGGACGTATCTCACACTGTACCCCGACCCGTACCCCGACCACCTCTACCGGCGGTCCGGGATCGACGTGGCGGCGCTGGCCGAGCACGTCGACGAGTTCGTCGTCCCGCTCTACGACATCCACTACGCGACGACCTACTGGGTCGAGACGATCGCGAAGGGGTTCGAGAGCCTACTGTCCCCGACTGACACGCCGTTCTCCATCGAGCTCTACGCCGTCGACGTGACTGTGGACGACCTGGTCCACGCGACGGAGGTGGCCGAGGCCTACGCCGAGAACGTGTACTTCGGGTACGACGCGTCGAACGCCGCCGCTGCGATCCGGCGAAAGGACGCCGACTCGCGGGGGGGCGTGACTCACCGCCCCGACGGCGACGGCCAGACCGGGTGAGCCCGGGAGGACAGAGCCGCCGCCGCGGGGACTCAGATGGCGCCCGCGAGCCACGCGACGACGACGATCCCGCCGACGAACACGGCCGCGGCGAAGACGAACAGCCCGGCGAGGAGCCGGCGCTGCGTCGGGGTGGGTTCGGCCATACCGGCGGTAGGATCTCCGCGCTATTATACCCGCTGGCAGGGACTCACCGCCAGCCCGATTCACGCTCCGTCGGGCGGCTTCGCGCCCCGTCGGAGTGACTCGAACGCCGCGTCGGCGAGCCCCGGATCGGAGGGAACCGCCATCCGACCGGCTTCGACCGGGGCCGGGTCGGGTGCGAGGTCCGACGCGAGCCGAGCCCCCGTGGCCAACCCACAGGCAGGGGGATCCGGCAGCGTGGCGGCGACGTGGAGCGCGCCGATCCGTGCGACAACCCCGTCGATCGTCGTGGTCACCACCGTCGAAACCCCACGGGCCGCCGCCCGGCGGGCCACCGCACAGGTTCGGACCGGCCCGCCGAGCGCCATCGGCTTGCAGACGATCACGTCGGCGGCGTCGCGATCGAGGATCTCGTCGATTCCCACGGCCGCAACCGACTCGTCGACGGCGACGTCGACCCCGCGGCCGCGCAGCGCGGCTGTACCGGCGATGTCAGACGCCGGCCGCGGCTGTTCCACGTACGCGAAGTCCAGGTCGGCGGCGATGTCGACCATCCGCTCGGCCGTCCGGGCGTCCCACGCCCCGTTGGCGTCGGCGCGGAGCTCGACGCCGTCGCACGCGGCGTCTCTCACCGCACGCAGCCGCGCCTCGTCGGCCTCGGCCTCCCGCGCGCCGACCTTCACTTTCACCGCGTCGTACCCCGCGTCGACGGCCGCCCGGGTCGCCGCAGCAGCCGCGTCGGCCGGCCCGTCACCGACGGTCGCGTTGACGGGGACGGCGTCGGCGGGCGATCCGTCGGCGAGCCACGCCGCGAGCGGCTCGCCGGCCGCTCGGGCGCGGGCGTCGGCGGTGGCGAGTTCGACCCCGTGCCGCGCTGCGGGCGTCGTGACGTCGATGCCGGCCGCCGGATCGGTGGCGCTGGCGACCTCGCTCCCACCGGCCGCATCCCCGAGCGCCGCGTTGCACTCGTCGTAGGACTCGGTCCAGCCGGGTAGTGGTGTTGCCTCGCCGACCCCCCGGTGACCGTCGAACGCGACGCGGACCACGAACCCGTTGCGCGCTTCGATTCGGCCGGCGGCCGTTTCGAGCGGCGACGCCAACCGGAGCGAGAACGGCTCGACCCCGATCATACCGGCAGCCCCGTGACGGAGAGCCCGACAGCAAACAGGACTGCGTACCCAGCGAGTAGCTTTCCCGTCCGCTCTAAGGCTGGATTCAGCACCTCGCCCGCGGTCTCGGTCAGCATCGTCCGGGTAATCGTGGCCGCGTACGGCAGCGTCAGATACGGAAGCGCGACGGCGGCGGAGTACTCCGGACGCAGGAGGAACCAGACCGGGACGGCGTACGCGAGGAGGAGCATCGCGACGAACTGCGTGCGCGCGAACCCGTATCCGAACCGGACCGCGAGCGTCCGCTTGCCGGTCGTGACGTCCTCTTCCCTGTCGCGGACGTTGTTCACGACCAGAATGTCAGTCGACAGCGCCGCGATCGGGAGCGCGGCGACGACAGCCGCGATCGGGAGCGTCCCCGGGGGGATCCCGACCGGAAGCGGCGCCGCGAGCACGGCGGCGGCCTGGACGTAGTAGGTCCCCGCAACGGCGACGAGCCCGAAGAACACGAACACGAACAGGTCGCCGAGGCCGTGGTACCCGAGCGGGTATGGTCCCCCGGTGTAGGCGATCCCGGAGGCGACCGACAGGAGCCCGATCACCAGGATCGGAACCCCGCCGATGGAGACGAGATACGTGCCCAGTACGATCGCGGCTGCGAAGGTGAGATACATCGCGCGTTTGACCGTCTCGGCGTCGATGAGGCCCCCAGCGGTAACGCGCGTGAATCCCTCCCGTTTCTCGGTGTCGGCGCCCTGGATCGCGTCGTAGTAGTCGTTTGCGAAGTTGGTGCCGACCTGGATGAGCGCCGCGCCCATAAGCGCTGCAATCGCGGGGAGCGCCGCAAAGACGCCGTCGTGGACCGCAAGCCCCGTCCCGACGACGACCGGTGAGGCCGCTGCCGGGAGCGTCTGGGGCCGGGCGGCGATCACCCACGCTTTCCGTTGGGTGATGTCCTGCGTGGTCATCGTGAGCGTGTGGGAACGGCGAGGGTGTGAAAGTTCGGATCCATTTTTTATACGTTGAGCGATGAGTTAGCGCTGTGACATTGGATCGCCAACAGCCGGGAGACTCAGTTGACAGGCGAGGTGTATCGTCGGTCGTTGGAGTTAGTTTGATTGTCGCAGTTACAGTCATCCTCGCAGCCGTCATCGCAACATTCACCATCGGATTTGGCGATAGTGTCAATGACAAAGCGCCCGTCATTTTATTTACGTGTGAAGACGGCGACCCGGTTGTGAGTGGTGGCGAAACCGGGTTTGAGGGGACTCTCTATGCCGAGAACGTCACGGGTCCGGGGGCAAAGGCAGATGTTATCTCTGCCGGTGTTACGTTGTCTACTGGAAGTAAAGACATCGTTTGGGAGAGTCCAGACGGCGAAACGACGGCCATCATTTTTGAAGGGTGCGAATAGATCGTCTCTTATAGTAGCGGTTACAAGCCTTTGGTCACTGGATCGCACGCTGTCGTGCGATCGGATGTGCAACTCGGTTGAACCACTGCTACAGTTCACACCCGGCCTCTGTACTCATACTGTCGGCTATCGTCGCGTACAGTATTTCGACACCCCGAGAGATCGAACCCCCTCACGTAATTATAGCTGACAGTATCAACAGGTGTCCGATACGACGTGGATCAGTCAGTATCCTCGTTGATCTGTCGGTGCTTCTGCGAAGTATCCGCGAGCGAACGCAGTGAGTGAGCGGTTCACAGCCGACGAGCGGCCATCGGCCGCGAGTTCGGCGGGATTTTTGATCCATATTTTCTGCGGGGGTTCGAGCCCGCACCGCGCGCGGCCGAGGATCCCAGTCAAAAGAGGCGGGTCAGTAGTGCCACGGATACTCCGAGAAGTCGGGGTCGCGACCCTCGAGGAACGCGTCCCGGCCCTCCCCCGCCTCAGCGGTCATATACGCGAGCCGGGTCGCCTCCCCGGAGAACACCTGCTGGCCGACGAGCCCGTCGTCGGCCAGATTGAACGCGTACTTCAACATCCGTATCGCGGTCGGGGATTTATCAGTCATCTCCTGGGCCCACTCGAGCGCCACGGATTCGAGGTCCTCGTGGGCGACCGCCTCGTTGGCCATCCCCATCTCTACTGCGTCCGCCGCAGAGTAGGTCTTCCCGCGGAAGAACACCTCCCGGGCCTTCTTTTGTCCCACTTGCTTTGCGAGGTACGCCGACCCGAACCCGCCGTCGAACGACGCCACGTCGGGGTCGGTCTGGAGGAACTTCGCGTGCTCGGCGGAGGCCAGCGTCAGATCGCAGATCACGTGCAGCGAGTGGCCGCCGCCGACCGCCCACCCGGGGACGACCGCGACGACGGGCTTTGGCATAAACCGGATCAGACGCTGGACCTCCAGGATGTGCAGCCGGCCTGCTTTGGCTTCTTGAACCAAGGGGTCGTCACTCTCGTCGGCCTCGTCGTCGTCGCGGTACTCGTAGCCCGACTCCCCGCGGACCGACTGGTCGCCGCCGGCGCAGAACGCCCACCCGCCGTCCTTCGGCGAGGGTCCGTTCCCGGTGAGCAGCACGCAGCCGACGTCGGCCTGTTTCCGGGCGTGATCCAACGCCGCGTAGAGTTCGTCGACCGTCCCGGGACGGAAGGCGTTTCGCTTTTCGGGGCGGTCGAACGCGATCCGCACTGCGGGGACGTCGGCCGCGCGGTGGTACGTAATGTCGTCGAACGCGTCGGCGCCGTCGACGGGCTCCCACCGGTCGACGTCGAAGATCTCCGAAACCATACCGAAGGCGGGGACGGTGGCCGCAAAAAGATTCGTTTCGGGCCCGAGGGTTGTGCCCGGCCCTCACGTCGTCGCCTCGAGTACCCGATCGATCGCCCGTTCGCGGAGTCGGTCGCGGACGCGATGGCTGGCCGCCGCATCGGTCTGCACCTCGATGACGTGAGAACCGTCGGCCGCCGTGGCCTCGGTATACGCCTCGCGGAATCCCTCCCGATCACCGCCCTCGACACGAGCAAACGAGAGGTCGTAGAGCTCACCCGTCGGCTCGAAGTCTATGCCGTGAGGCGTCACGAACTGGGAGGTGAACGGCGGGTCGTACGACTCGATCGGGAGCATGTGGAAGATCCCGCCGCCGTCGTTGTTGATAACCACGATCGTGGCCTCGACGTCGCACCGCCGCAGCGCCGCCAGCCCGTTCATATCGTGGTAGTACGCCAGGTCGCCGGCGACGAGCGTGAGGTCGTCGGCCGTGGCCGACCCCGCTCCGAGCGCAGTGGAGACGATGCCGTCGATCCCCGACGCGCCGCGGTTCCCCAGGGCGGAAATCGATGCCGTCGTCGGCGCGCCGAAGCGATCGAGGTCCCGGACTGGCATCGAATTCGAGACGAACACCGTCGAGGGGTCGGGCGCGAGGTCAACGACGTCGGACAGGACCCGCCCCTCGCAGAAGCTCTCCGACTCCTCGAGGACGGCCGCGTGCGCCGCGTCGGCGTCGACCCACCGCTGGCGCCAGGCGTCGCTGCCCGGGCCGGCGAGCAGTCGCGACAGCCGGCCGAACAGCCGCGTGGGGTCGGCGACGATCAAGTCGGTCGCGGTGAACTCCGCTTCCCGCCATCCGGAGGCCGGGTCGACGACGTACTGGTCGGCGTCGACCGTGGCGAGGTATCTCCGGAGGGGCTTCGACGTGGGCGACGCGCCGGCGCGGACGACGACGTCGGGATCGGGCCACGCCTCCCGAAGGCGGTCGCCGAGGTACCCGTCGTATCCGCCGATCACGGGCGTCGTCCGGACGGCCCCACCGTACCGAACGCCGGAGAGCGGGTCGGCCAGCACTGGGAAGCCGCTGGCGTGAGCGACCGCAGCGACCGCTTCCGGGTCGACGCCTGGAGCGTCGTTGGGGCCGAGCACGACCAAGCCTCGGGGGGCCGAAAGCGACGACGCCAACTCGCGGAGGCGATCGTCGGCGAGTTCGGGGACGCCAGCGGTCGTATCCACGAACGGCCCGTCTCGTCCCGTTGTGGCCGTGTCCGGGAGATCGGGCGGCACGTCGCCCTCAACCGGCGTCGGCTCCAGCGGCTTTCGGAACGGGAGGTTCAGGTGGACGGGTCCCGCCGGGGTTCCGGTGGCGCGGGCCACCGCGCGGGCGGCGGTCGTCCGCAACGACCTGAGTTTTCGAGGCGTCGCCTCGGGTTCGGCGACGTCCCGATACCACCGGACGGCGTCGCCGTAAAGCTTCTCTTGATCGATCGTCTGGTTCGCCCCGGAGTCCCGGATCTCCGGCGGTCTGTCGGCGGTCAGGACGAGCATCGGCACCCGCGATTGGGACGCCTCGATGACCGCGGGATGGTAGTTGGCGGTGGCCGTCCCCGACGTACACACGAGCGGCGTCACCTTGCCGGTCCGGCGGGCCCGGCCGAGCGCGAAGTACGCGGCCGAGCGCTCGTCGAGGTGCGAGAGGACTCGGACGTCCTCGTTTCGGTGGAACGCGACGGTCAGTGGCGTCGACCGGCTTCCGGGCGAGATACAGACGGTGTCGACCCCGGCGGCAGCGAGCTCCTCGGCCAACACACGCCCCCACAACGTGTTCCGGTTCGGGTCGGTCACGCGCTTTGGCCTCCTCGAACGGCCACAGCGCGGTCGCCACACCTCGTCATCGCCCATCACCCTCCCGCTCGAGTTCGTCGAGGATCGGCCGGTATTTGAGCTGGACCTCGTCCCACTCCCGGTCGGGATCGGAATCGGAAACGATGCCGACGCCGGCGAACAGCGTCACGGTGTCGTCGCGAGCCACGGCGGATCGGAGCGCAACTGCGAACGTGCCGTAGCCCGCGGCGTCGATCCATCCGACCGGCGCGGCGTACCACCCGCGGTCGAACGGCTCGGTCTCTCTGATGGTGTCGAGTGCTGTCTCCGGCGGGAGCCCGCCGACCGCCGGCGTCGGGTGCAACGCCTCGACCAAGGAAAGCACGTGCTCTGCGCGGTCGAGCGTCGCCGTAATAGGTGTCCAGAGGTGCTGGACGGTGGCGAGCCGCCGGATCCGACGGGGGCCCGCGCTCACAGACGCCGCGAACGGCGCGAGCTGTTCTTTGATCGTATCGGCGACGAGTTGGTGCTCGTGGGCGTTCTTGTTGTCGTCGGCCAACTCCGCCGCTAGCCACTCGTCTTCCTCGGGGGTCTCGCCGCGGCCGGTGGTCCCGGCAAGCGCGTCGGTCTCGACGGTCCGCCCCCGAACCGATACCAGCCGCTCCGGCGTCGCGCCGAACAGCGACGTCTGCGGCCGCCCCGCTCCGGGCTCTGGCTCCACGAGAAAACGATAACAGTCCGGATAGCGCTCCCCGAGGCGAGTGAACACGTCCGGAAGCGAGAGGTCGCCGTCGAGATCGACGTCGAGCGCCTGTGCGAGCACGACTTTCTGAAGATCGCCGGACTGGATGCGGTCGACCGCGGCCTCGACGCCGTCCCGCCAGTCGTCCCGTGCAGTCGTCCGTCGGCGGCCACACACGCCCGGCGGAGCCGCCGGGTCCCCGGCGGCCGGCAGCGACTTGATCCGGTCGCGCTCCGTGTCCAGCCGCGACTCCACCGACTCCGGGGTCGCATCCGGGCCCACAGCGTTGACAGTCAGCCACGCGTCGTCGTCGACCCACGTGACCTGTACGCGCGGGAATACGAAACGTGCGCCCGGAAAGTCCTCCCACGGCTGGCCGACGGTGCTGTCGGTGTGAAACCCGAACCCGCCGAACAGACGGGGTCTGGCGGCCTCCGTGCCGGCGTGGACGTCTCCGGATGCGAACAGCGACTCGGCGGCCTCTCGGATGGCATCGAACCGGCCGATCCCGTCTGCGGTCAGCGTTGCTGCGGCGCCCCGGCCTACGACAGTCGCCTCCCCGGGGGCGCTCCAGACCGTCCGAGGTGCGTCGGCGGCGCGGAGCACGGATCGGAACGACGGGGACGAAACGGGGACCGATCGACTGACGAGGTGCGTGCCCGCCGCGTCGGTCCGCAACGGTTCCATTGTCGTGAGTCGGGACGCCATCGTCTTTTATTTGACTATACCGCCGGGCCGATGTGGTGGAGGGGCGGTCCGCAGCGCCGGGGCGGCTATCCGTAGCGTTCCTCGTTCCACGGGTTGGCGCTGACGGAATAGCCGCGCTGCTCCCAGTACCCCCGTTCGGGGTCAGTCAGGAACTCGACGCCGTCGACCCACTTCGCGCCCTTGTACGCGTACTTGTGTGGAGTGACCACACGGAGCGGTCCGCCGTGGTCCGCAGCCAACCGGTCGCCGTCGTGGCCGTACGCGAACAGGACGCCCTCGTGGAGACAGTCCGAGAGCGGGAGGTCGGTGGTGTACCCGTCGAGGGCGTGAAACAGCACGTGGACGGCGTCGTCACGAACCCCCGCACGCTCCGCGATGGTGGTGAACGGGACGCCCGTGAACTCACAGTCCAACGCGCTCCACCCGGTGACGCAGTGGAAGTCCTGCTGTTGGGTCGTCGACGGGAGTTCCAGGAAGTCCGCGTGCGACACGGAGAGTTCGGTCTCGACGGCTCCCCACACGTCGAACGACCACGTCTCGCGGGTCCACGACGGCGTTTCGCCCTTCGAGAGCACCGGAAACGAGTCGGTCTCGCGCTGCCCCGGAGGCAGCCGCGAATCGCCGAACTCCCGGTAGAGGTCGGTGACGTCTTCGGTCATACACACACTTCGACCACAGATACATATACCAACGGCCTCGGAACGCCGTCGATCCGGTCCGGATACATAAAACCCGTGTCTTACTGAGATCACTAATACTTTTATTCCGATCAAAAAACACAGCTGTAGATATAGGAAGTATATTTTCGCGAACCGTGAAACAACCCCACAGGATTTAAATACCCCGAATTCAAACCGTCTGACGATCAGATGCCCAAGGTGAATATAAACGTCCCCGAACACCTCGAGATGCAGATTGCGCAACTCGTCGACCAAGGCGAGTTCGTCGACCGTGAGGAGGCCATCGAAGAACTCCTCTCGACGGGCCTCCGCGCGTTCAAAACGAGCGGTCCGATCGACGAGGACGACCGCCTCGAAGACGATGGGATGATGGGTCACGACGACGAGTACGTCTTCTGAGGCTGTCGGCTATCGCCACGTGGGTGTCGCGACGGTGCGAGGCGGGCCGCGGGACCCCGGCCGTGGCTAGCCGGGTGTCGACGACAGGCTCCCGGGTCGGAAAAAACGGACCCGCCGTGGCAGCCAGCACCAACAACCCTTAACTCCGCCTCTCGCGTACGGCGCCGTATGCACAAAGACGAACTTCTGGAGCTCCACGAGCAGATGGTGATAATCAAAGACAACTTCGCGGCACGGGAGACAGTCGAGGAGGGCCTCTTCGAGGAGTACGAGAACCTCGATGTCGACCCCTCTCACGTCCACAAATCGAAGAGTGAGCACAAACACGCCGTGTTCGTCCTCGGCAACGCCCTCGCGTCGGCTATGACCGATGAGGAGTTCTCGAACGCCGGTCGCGTTGGCAAGCGGATGGAGGAACTGGCGGACGACGCCGAAAACAAGCTCTGAATCGTCGGCCGCCCCACACCCGGGCAGCCGCACGGACGCGCACCGACGGACTGCGTAGCTTCTTAACGTCTCGGGAACTCACTCCGGACGATGGATTCGCTTCCGGTCGATCTCTTCTTCAGCGTTGCGGTCGTGGCCGCGCTCCTCGTGTCGCTCGCGGTTGCGCTCCTCGCGGACCGGCCCTCGGATCTCGGCGACCGCCTCCGCGGCCGCTTCATCCTCGGGATTCCGTGGGGGACGCTCCTGTCTGTTGGGTTCGTGCTCGGCGTCTACCTCCTGCTTCAGGGCGGGCTCCGGAACTGGTATGCGCCGGTCACGATCCCGTTCCGGGCGTGGTCGTACTTCTATCCCCTCGGCGTACTCACCGCGGCGTTCTCCCACGCCGGCGCGAACCACCTGATCGGCAACCTGATCGGGACGGTCACCCTCGCGCCGCTGGCGGAGTACGCGTGGGGGCACTTCCCAAGGCGTCGGGGCGCACAGACGTTTTCTTCCCTCCGGACGAACCCGTACGTCCGCGCGTTCGTCGCGTTTCCCGCGGCGGTGCTGGTCGTGGGGCTTCTCACCGCCGTGTTCGCCATCGGCCCGATTATCGGCTTCTCGGGAGTCGTGTTCGCCTTCGCCGGCGTGGCGCTGGTGAACTACCCGCTGGGGACCGTGATCGGCCTCGTCAGCGGTGGTGCGATCCGGCTGGTGTACAACGCACTCCGGGTCCCGACGCTCACCGCGAGCGGCCGTCCGGCGTACATCACACCCTGGTGGGCCGACATCGCGATCCAGGGCCACGCTCTTGGACTGCTGATCGGCGTGCTCGTCGGGGTCTGGATCGTCAGAACCCGTCGTCGTGACGCCCGGCCGAGCGCGCGCCGCCTCTGGCTCGGCGCCCTGCTGGTCGCGGTCGAACAGTCGCTGTGGGCGGTCTACTGGTACCGCGGCGGGGAGACGTACGTGCTCTACCGCGCCGCGGGCGTGATCCTCGTGGCCGCGCTGGCCGTGGTCGTCGTGCTCGCGGTCGTCGCCCGCGACGACCCGCTCTTCGAGTGGCACCTCGGCGGCGACAACGGCGTGGTTCGGAACTGGCAGGTCGCCGCGGGCGTGCTGTTGCTGGCGACGGCCGCAATCGCCGGGCCGGCGGTCCCAACGAACCTCTTTACTGCGGATTCGGGGGACTTGCCCGGGGAAGAGCGGACGGTCCGCGACTACGACGTCACGTACGCCGAGAACGTCCAGAACGGGCTGGTTTCCGCCGTTGACGTCGACGCCTTCGGAGAGACAACCGCGGTCAACACCTCCGGCGTGATCGTCCGGAGCCAAGAGCGCGGCATCTGGACCACGGCGGTCCCGAAGGGGCGTCTGGCGTTCGACGGGCGCGTCGCCGTCCAACTCGGCGGAGTCGGATGGCGCGAAACGGTGTACGCACAGCGTGACGGATGGCAGGCACTCGGCGCGGGCACCGCCTACCGCGTTGGGATCGGCAACGGCGACGTCAGACGGGTGGTGTACACTTCCGATCCCGTCACCGCTGACCCGACGCTGGCCGGCCGGAACGTGACCGTGGTTCCGACGCGAGAGGCCTACCAACTGCGGGTCACGCGCACCAACGGCTCGGTGAACCGAACCGTAGCGCTCCCCGGCAAAAACGAGTCCGTGACCGTCGACGGGCTTCGGTTCGACCGCAACACCTCGCGGGTGACCGTCTCGTACAACGGAACGCGGCTGCGGCTCCTCACCCAGGAAACCTACGAGTGACGGCGGACCGCGGGGCGGGCCGGGCGCAGCCCTGGATGCGCGATCACGCGCCGGGGAGATCGATAGCGACCGTCGTTCCGTCGGCGCCCGTCGAGAGGCGTTCGAGATCGCCGCCGTGTCTGTCGGCGACCCATTTCGCGAGCCACAGCCCGAGACCCGAGGCGTGCTGAAGCTGCGTGATCTCGCGGTCGCCAGCGACGACAGACCACTCCGCGTCGGGGATTCCGGGTCCCTGGTCGGCGATGGCGATCCGAACGCCGCCGTCAGACAGCTCGGAGACGGTGACGCTGACGCCGGTACCACCGGCGTACTCGACCGCGTTGTCGAGCAGTTCGGCGACCGCGCTCTCGATGGGTTCATCGTAGGAGACGGGCGTCTCGGTTTCGACGTCGATCCGGACCTCGGTCTCGGGGGCGACCGACGCGGTGAGGTCCCCGAGTCGCGTCCGGAGCTCGGCCGGGGACAGCGGCTCCGAACCCACCTGTTCCGTCCGGAGGATCCGCTGGATGGACTGTGCCGTCTCGCTGGTGTCGAGCAGGGATCGGCTAGCGTCCTCGATGCGGTCGGCGTGGGAGGCGATCCAGTCGTCCGCCGTCTCGGAGGCGATCAGCGCCGCGCGGCCGTGGATCACGTTCGTCTGGTTCCGGAGGTTGTGACGCAGCAGTCGGTGGAGGACCCTGAGGTGGGTGCCCTGCTGTCTGACCTCGGTGATGTCGGTCAGGACGACGAAGGCACGCTCGTCGTCGCCGTTGCGGTACGGGACGCTCCGCAGGAGGTAAAACCGGACACCGTCGTCGGCCTGGACGCGGATTTCCCGTTCGATCTGGCCCCGCTGGGCCACCGTGTCCTCGAGAGCGTCGGCCACCGGTTCCGGGAGGGTCTCGGCGACCGCCGCGAGGGGCGCATCCTGGAGGTCCGTCCCGCTCGCGTCCGCTAGCTCGGCGAACTGGTCGTTGGCCGTGAGGACCGTCGGGCCGGCCTGCTCGAACGCCAACTCGACCAGCGGATCCGTCAGCGATCCGAACAGCTCCGTGAACCGCTGCCGCTGTCGGGAGGCCTCCTGCTCGGCCAGGCGAAGCTCTCGGATGTCCTGGACGGTCCCGACGACGCCGTCGATCTCCGCTCCCGAGATGGGGGAGACGGAGATCCGGGTCGGGATCTCGGTGCCCGCCCGCGACCGGAGCTCAGTCTCGGTGACGTGGGAGCCGGCCGGCGGCGACGCGATCAGGTCAGCGACGCTCGCGTCGACCACCACGTCGCCGATCCGAGTCCCGACGAGCTCCGACCGACTCAGCCCCAACATCTCGGCGAACGACTCGGTCACCAGGGTGAACCTCCCGGCGGCGTCGAGCGTGAACAGCATGTCGTCGGCGGTCTCGACGACCGCTTCGTACCGCCGGCGTTCCTGGTCGCGTTCGACGCGATCGAACACCGACTCGGCGGTCGCAGTCAGGAGTTCCAGGAACTGCAACTCGTCGTCGGCTACCGCTCTGCCCTCGGCGTGACTCACGCTGAGAACCCTGGTGTCGCCGATCGGGAGGTACGTGGCTGACCCGATGGCCTCGGTCTCCAGGTGCCCGGGGTCGTCAACCTCGACCGTCCGGTTTTCGGTGAACGCAGTCCCAACCGGCCCTTCGTCGGGGAGGTAGGCCGGCCGGTCACCCAACCGCTCGCGGGCGGACTCCGAGACCGACACCGGTACCAGCCGGTCGGCGGCGGCATCGTACTCACGGACGCCCGCGTCGTCGGCGTCGATCGTGTTTATGGCCACGTCGACCACCCGGTCGGCCACGTCCGCCGTCGTCTCCGCAGCGACCATATCCTGGGTCGCCTCGAGCAGATTGTTGAAGATCTGTTCCCGGCGGCGCTGCCGGCTGACGTCGCGCAGCGTCCCGACCGTCCCGGTGAACGACCCGTCTTCGAGCGGTCGCAGCGTCATCCTGTCGGTGCAGGGGATGCGGCCGCCGTCTTTCCGGACGAGTTCCACGTCGAGCTTCGCGACCGACATCTCCTCGGGGCCCGCGTCCTCGGTCTCCCTGAGAAGGTCGCGAAGTGCGTTCTCGGCCTCGGTCACGGTTCTGTCGTCTTTTATAATGTGGACAGACGATCCCAGAAGCTCGTCCCGCTCGTACCCCGTCATTTCACAGAGCGCGTCGTTGACGAAGGTGAAGTGGCCTTCGTCGTCGACGATGTAGACCGCGTCGCCGACCGTCTTCACCAGGTGTTCGTACATCGTACGATCGGTTTCGGCCTGGCTGTCGTCCGTGTCGCGGATCGCGACTGAAATCCGTTCGCTGTCAGGGTACAGGATCACATCGAAGGCCCGGCCGTCGCCTGTCACGACCTCCGTGGCGGTGGTCGTCCCCTGCACCCGCGCCCGCTTGACTGCGTCCCGAACCTCGCTGATCGCCCGCTCTGAGAGGGCAGTCCACACCGACTCTCCCCGGAGTGTCTCCCTGTCCGACCCGAATGCGGACGCCGCCGCATCGTTGAGGTAGGTGATCCGGTCGTTGGCGTCGACCTCCAAAAGCCCGTTGTCGAGCCGTTCGGCCGTCCGGAGCGCCGTCTCGCCCCGCTGGGAACCCTCGGGGAACGATCCGGATCCGTCGGGCATCGGGGCGCTCGGCACCGCCGGCGGGAGTTTTGCTTCGAGTAGCCCGAGTCCCGATCCCGGCTCCCAGGTGACCGCGTCTCGGGCGCCGGCAGCGAGGGCCTCGCCCGCCGCGTTCGGGTCCGGCGTCACCCAGACAGTTGGTGGGTCGACGCGGCCCGGAACCGAGTCGGCGTCCGCAGCAAAGACGACCGCGCCGTCTCCGGGGATTCCGCCGGAGACCAACTGGTCGAGGGGCGTGAGATCATCAAGGACGACGTCGCCATCCGGAGAGAGCCGGTCCAGGGCGGCCTCGATCGCTTCCTTTTGCTCCTCGTACCCCTCGTCGTAGTATGGGGTGAGTTGATAATCGTCGGAGCGAGGGACCCGTGGCATTCGTGTTGGTCCACACGGATTACCCTATTTTAACTTTGGTTCTTGTTTCGTTCGGCGATAATTCACCCACCTCTACCTCCCTCGGCAGACGTCTTTACTGATCCAGATCGCCCAACCTGACATCGGGATCCACGCGTCGTTGCTACTGTTCCAGCCCGCCGGCCGCCTTGTATGTCCGGCGGTTCTCCCGGTAGTGGTCGACGGTCTCCTCGATCACCGCTGCCTGTTCGGGGGTCAGCTCCCTGGTCTCCGCAGGCACGCCGTACGCAAGGTGACCCTCCGGGATCACGGTGTCTTCGGTGACCACCGAGCCGGCGGCCACGAGCGAGTTCGACTCGATCGTGGCGTCGAACTGGATTGTGCTCGACATCCCCACCAGCACGTCGTCGCCGACGTCCGCGTGATCGATCACGACGTTGTGGCCGACGGTGACCCGGTCGCCGATGTGAGCCCCGTGGAGCATCGAGAACTCCTGTACGTTCGTCTCCTCGCCCACGATGGTCTCGCGGATGTCCCCGCGGAGACACACGAACGGCCAGAGGCTCGCGTCAGTTCGCACGTCGACGTCGCCGACCAGGTACGCCATCTCCGAGACGAACGCGGAGTCGGCCACCGCCGGCGACTCTCCCATAACCTCACGTTCCATATGGCCCCGTCGGTGACCGGAAGAATAAGCTTCCCGGCAGTCTCCGCCCGGGGTCCGGACCGTCATCACCTGACGTCACCCCCCTCGTCCGGCGAACCATAAATCACATTTCACTATACGAAATCAGACAGTAACCCAATCAGGGAACACGTGGCTACCTCACTCGACCGCGCCTTGGAGTGGGTCGACGAGATGGACCGGGTGGGTCGCACGCCGTTCTAACAGCGAATCAAGCTGTTCGACGCACGAGATCCCGCTTGCAACGACTCTTCGGTCCGCGTTTTTGGGATCGGTGAACTGTGACGTAAGCCCCTCGCCCACAGCCATACTTAACTCAAAGTATTCGGACTTGTAACCGAAGCTCCCAGCCATCCCACAACACTCCACGTCCGAGGTCTCGACGTCGTAGCCGCGGGCCTCGAGGACCGCGACGGTGTGGTCCTCCAGACCGAGGGTGCGCTGTTGACAGTGGCTGTGGTATGCGATCTCGGCGTCGCCGTCGGCAGGCGACCGGAGCGCGTCCGGGTCGGCGCCGTTCTCGAGCAGCCCGAACACGTACTCGAAGAGTTCGTAGCTGTTGTCGGCGACGGTCTCGGCACGCCCGGATTCGAGCAGTTTCCCGTACTCCCGCCGGAACAGCGCGAGATCGCTGGGCTCGACGACGACGACGTCTCGGCCGGCTCGAATCTCCGGACACAACGCGTCTGCCACCGCCGTAGCCCGGTCGGTGGCCGTAGCGATCATCCCTTGTGAGAGCGGTGCGCGGCCGCTCGCACCCACCTCCGGGACGGTGACGTCGACCCCGAGCGCCTCCAGCGTGCGGACCGCGGCCTTCCCGCGGTCGGTCGCCACGTAAGTGGTGTACACGTCGGGGTAGAGCACCGCCTCCCGGACCGGGTCCTCGGGGGTAGCGTCCGGCCGGGTCGCGAACCACTCGGTCAGCGGTTCCGGGTCGAACGTCGGCAGGTCACGCCGCCGGTCTATGCCCGCAACTCGTTCCAGTGCGGCCCGAGCGACCGACGAGTCCGCGAGCGCGTTCGCGACGGGGGCCGTCCGACTCCCCCACTTCGCCAGCGTCCCGAAGTTTCCGAATAGCCGCTTTCCGGGGTCTAAGCCGCCAGGCTCCTCATCCGGCGTGAGTCCATCGACGAGGGAGTCGAACCGGCCCGGTTCGTCGCCTCGGTTGAGCCGGTCACGGACGACGGTGTTGATCCACGGGATGTCGATCTTCACTGGACAGGCGTCGACGCATCGCGAGCAGCCGGTACAGAGATCGTTGAAGTCGGCCGCGGCGCCAGGGCCCCGGATCCCCGCTTCCCACCCCGTGGCGATCCCGCCGGAGTACGTCTCGCCGCCGAAGGCGTGGCCGCCCACCTGCTGGAAGTTGGCACACGAGTTCGCACAGGCCCCACACCGGACGCAGTACAGCGTCTCCCGGAGGTCGTCGTCCTCGCGCATCGACAGCCGGCCGTTGTCCAGCAGGACGAGGTGGAACTCCCGGTCGTCGGCGTCACCGAATCCGGGCGTGTCCGGCGCGTCGAAGTCGATCGCGGGCGTCGCCACCGGGGGTTTGAACAGCGACACGTACGCGGTGATGTCCTGACCTGCCCCCGCGGGGCCGATCAGGTTGAGGAAGGGCGACAGATCCCGCACCGAAGGAAGGATTTTTTCGACGCCCGAGATAGCGATGTGGGTGTCGGGCGTCACCGCACACTTCCGGGCGTTGCCCTCGTTCGTGATCAGCGCGAGAGTGCCTGTGTCGGCGGTCAAGAAGTTCGCTCCCGTAAGTCCGATGTCGGCGTCTTTGACGCGTTCGAGGAGTCGCTCGCGAGCGAACTGCGTGAGTTCCTCGGGCGTTTCGAGCGGGTCCTCCACGTCGAACACCCGCGAGAACAGATCGGCGATCTCGGCTCTGGACTTGTGGATCGCGGGCGCGACGATGTGGCTCGGCTCCTCCTCGGCGAGTTGGAGGACGAACTCCGCGAGGTCGGTCTCGGTCACCTCGATCCCCTCGGCTTCCAGCGCGGCGTTGAGATGGACCTCCTCGCTGGTCATCGTCTTGCTTTTCACCACCGACTCCGCCTCCCGGTCGGTGGCGACGTCGCGGACGTACTCGCGGGCGTCGGCGGCGTCGTCCGCCAGGTACACCGTCCCGCCGTTTGCCTCCACCTGCTTTGTCAGTTCCTCGACCAACTCCGGGAGCCGCTCGATCGCCTCTTCTTTGATCCGGCGGGCCGCCTCGCGGTACGCTTCGGTCGACTCCATCTCGGCGTATCGCCGGTACCGCCCCGCGTTGAACGTCGAGACGTTGGCCTCGACCGCCGGTCCCTCGGTGTCCAGAAGGTCCCGGAGTTGTGCCTTGGTCTCGGCCCGCGAGCGGGGTCGGTCCTCGCTCATCTCACCTGTCCTCCAGGAGGAGCACGTGCAACTTTGCGGGGCCGTGGACGCCGTAGACGGGCGCGCCCATATCGGCCGTCGCGCTCGGTCCGGTGGCGAAGACCACGCTCGTAAGCCCCTCCGCGAGCTCCTCGCTCACCTCGGCGAGGGCAGTCGAGAGCGTCGGGTAGACGTCGCTGGCGGCGAGGACGGCCACGTGAGTCTCGGGGTAGAGGCTGACTGCCTCGGCGCCGCGCTCGTCGGAGGGGATCACGACGCTTCCGTACTCCGCCACCGCGGGGCCGACCGGGGTCACCCCCGTTGCGGCCGCGTCGAGGTCGGCGGGCGAGGGGTCGAGTTCGACCGGATGATCTGCGAGCGAGACGTCGTCGAACGCCAGTGGGACGCCCACCGCCGGCTCCTTGAGGCAGTCTGCGAGCGCCCCGTCGAACTCTGAGACGGTCGTGCGCTCTATGGTCGCCCGCCGGTCGACGGCACGCCGCTGGAAGGTGGCGATGGAGTCCGAGGACATACGCCGTGGTTCGCAGGATCGGGCTTAGTCGTTTCGCCGCACCGCCGATTTCACCCGAAGTTTTAACACTTGTTCTCTGGTCTATAAGTGACGACCAGCTATGGAAGCAGAACTAGACACTGTCAAAGTCGAGAAGGACGGAAAGATCGCGACAGTGACGCTCAACCGGCCGGAGCGTCTCAACGCGAACAGCCACGAGATGGCGCGTGACCTCGACGCGGTCTCACAGCTCCTCGACGGCGACAAGGAGATCCGGCTCGTCGTCATCGAAGGCGCCGGTCGGGCGTTCTCCGCCGGGATCGACCTCAAGGAGCTCCCGAAGGACAACATCGACATCGACATGATGCCGCCGTGGGAGAACGGCCTCCGACGGTTCGAGACGATGGACGCACTCGTGATCTCGCTGATTCACGGCTACGCCATCGGCGGCGGGCTCCAGATCGCGCTCGCAAGCGACATCCGCGTGTGTACGCCGGACGCCGAACTCGGGCTGACCGCGATCGAGGAGAGCATCCTCCCCGGCCTCGGAACCTGGCGGCTCCCGCGGTACATCGGACTCGGCCGCGCGATGAAGATGAATACCCTGGGGAACTACATCGACGGCGAGGAGGCTCGCCGCATCGGGCTCGTCGACCACCTCGTCGACGAGGAAACCCGCCACGAGGAACTCGACGGGATCATCGAGGATTACATGGCGGGGAACTCCCTCGGCGGGCGAAACACCAAACACGCCACCAACGCCGCCTTCGACCACGACTACGAGGCGTTCATGGACCTCTACATGGAGCTCCAGCGGGAGTCTATGAGTTCAGAGGATTTCGACGAGGCGATGGCGGCACTCCGCGAGGACCGCGACCCCGAGTGGGCCTAACCGGGGTGAAACCGTTCGAGTACAACGACCGTAGTCGAGGCATACAGGGTCGGTCAGACGTCAACGCCCGTTCCGCCCCGCAGTGGTTCTCCGGTCGGCCGTCGCTTGGACAAACAAGCCCGTCCAATCCGGAACTTGTCTGCTCGGGGTCCGGACCCGAACCCACATCAGTCCCCGACGCCGCTGCCGACTTCCGAGTTCACCGCTTCCGTGATGCTCATCCGGTCGATCTTGCCGATCGGCGTCGTCGGGAGTTGCGCGACGAACCGCACGTGCCGCGGGTGCTTGAACGCGGCGTCGGTCTCGATAAACCACTGCTTGAGTTCATCCTCCGAGAGCGTCTCGCCGTCGTTCAACACGACGTTCGCGACCGGCACCTCGGATTTGCGCTCGTCGGGGATCGAGACCACCACGGCCTGCGAGATCGCGGGGTGATTCTTCAGCGTCTCCTCGACGTCGGTGGGGTAGACGTTCTCGCCGCCGACGATCATCATATTGTCGAGTCGACCCGTGATGTGAAGATAGCCGTCCTCGTCGACCATTCCGAGGTCCTCGGTGTGGATCCACCCGTCCTCGAAGACCTCCGCCTCCCGCTCGGGCCGGTTGTGGTAGCCGGGCGTGAGTTTGTCGCCGGTGAGCAGTATCTCGCCGATCTCGCCCGCCGGCAGTTCCTCGCCCGTTTCGGGATCGACCACCTTCCCCCGGGCTAGGTCGCCGATCACCCGCCCCGTCGAGTCGAGGGGACAGTCGGTGTCGCCGAACTCGGTGACGGCGATGACCGCCATCGTCTCGGTGAGGCCGTACGCCTGGACCGGTTGGGCGCCCAGATCACGGAACTCCGCGGCCAACTCCTCGGAGACGGTGTCGGCGCCGACGAAGATGTACTCCAGACTACTCAGGTCGTAGTCGTCGACGTCGTCGTGATGAACGAACTCGTATCCCATCTGTGGGACCAAATCCATCCCCATCACCCGCTCGCGCTCAACAAGTTCGAGCGCCTCGCCAGGGTCCCACCCGCTGCCGATCACCACGGTCCCGCCACACGAGAGGCGGCTGAGCGTCATATCGATCCCACCGGAGTGATACAACGGGAAGTAATGGAGGTTCCGATCCTCGGGGCCGACCTTCCGGCCGACCGCGACGCCGACGCTCCCCGAGAGCGTGTGGTTCGTGTGTTTGACCCACTTCGGTCGGCCGGTGGTCCCCGCAGTGTGGAGCAGCAGCGCGAGTTCGTCGTCCAGCCGCGGGGTCACGTCCGGATCCGCCGACGTGGGCAGGCGGGACTCGACGTCGCCATCCTTCCCGGAGGTGATCGTGTCGGCTCCCTCGATCCCCTCGGCGATGGCCAACAGGTCGTCCCGGGACTCGTCGACCACAACGGTCCCGGCCTCGGCGTCGTCGACGAGGAACTCGATGGTGTCGTCGCCAAGCCGGACGTTGACCGGCGCGGCGGTCGCGCCGATCTGCCATCCCGCCAGGATGAGCGAGAGCATCCGCGTGGAGTTGCCCATCAGCAGCGCGAACCGATCGTCCGCGCCGATTCCGAGGTCAGCGAGTGCCGCCGCGTACCGATCCACAAGATCGTAGAGTTCGCCGTAGGTGAGTTCTTTCTCGACCGTGACGACTGCAGGCTTGTCCTCGTAGGCCGCCGCGACGAAGCGGAGCCTGTTAACGATGTTCATACGTACCACCAGTACGGTCGACCGGGTCCCACGTTAATGCTTCGCCGGGTGAGAGAGCCCGGCGGTCCCGAGCGGATCGCTACACTGAGAGGTTCATCTCGGCGCCCACGCCGAGGTGCTTCTGCATCACGTCGTCGGCCTCGCGGAGCTCCGGTGTCGTCCCCTCGAAGACGTTCTGGCCCTTGTTGATGACGTAGTGTCGATCGGCCACCGCCATCGCAGCCTTGACGTTCTGCTCGACGAGCAGGATCGTCACGCCCTCGTCGCTGATCGTCTCCACCACTTCGATGACGTCTTCGACGATCTGCGGCGCCAACCCCTCCGTGGGTTCGTCGAGGAGAAGGAGCTTCGTCCGCCCCAAGAGCGCACGCGCGATGACCAGCATCTGCTGTTCGCCACCGCTGAGGTGTGACCCGTTGTACGAGCGCCGGTCCGCCAGCCGGGGGAACAACTCGAACACCCCTTCGAGGTCGAGCGTCCCCTCGCTGCCGCTCTTGAGCCGGCCCATACGGAGGTTCTCATCGACGGTGAGATCCGGGAACGCCTGCCGCTCCTCCGGGACGTACCGGATGCCGCGGTTTACCGTCTTGTAGTCCGGGAAGGCGGTGATGTCCTCTCCGTCGAAGGTGATCGTTCCCGCCGAGGGGGTGAGGATACCCAGGATCGCACGTAGGGTGGTGGTCTTGCCGGCCCCGTTGCGCCCCACCAGCGAGACGATCTCGCCGCGATCGACCGAGAGCGAGAGGTTTTGGAGGATGTTGCTCTGGCCGTAGGCGGCGTCGATGCCGTCGACGTCGAGCAGCCGGTCGGTCACAGCTCTGCCCCTCCCAGGTAGGCCCGCTGGACCTCCTCGTCGGCGCTGACCTCCTCGGGCGACCCCTCAGAGATGACTGTGCCGCCTTGTAGTACGGTGATGGTATCGGAGATGGTCATCACGATTTCGAGGTCGTGTTCGATCAACATCAGCGTGAAGCCGCGTTCTTCCGAGAGACGCTGGACGAGTTGGACGGTCGAGACGGTGTCCTCCCGGCCCATACCGGCGGTCGGTTCGTCGAGCATCAGGAGGTCGGGATCGGTCGCCATCGTGATCCCGATCTCCAGTTTTCGCCGGTCGCCGTAGGCGAACTGGCTCGCGCGCTGGTCGGCGCGGTCCGCGAGACCGATGTCCGCTAAGATGCCGCGGGCGCGCTCGCGAGAGGCCGACAGCCGGTCGGCCGACCGCCATACTGCGGCGGGGCCCGCCTCCCCGAACTGGGCCGCCACCCGGACGTTCTCCAGGGCGGTCAGCCCGTCGAAGACGTCGGTGATCTGGAACGATCGGGCGAGCCCGTGGCGTGCCACCTTGTGGGGCGGCAGCCCGGTGATGTCGTCACCGTTGAACGTCACGGTCCCTGCGGATGGCTTCAACATCCCAGTGATGACGTTGAACAGCGTGGACTTGCCGGCGCCGTTCGGCCCAATGACCGAGTGGGTCGACCCGTTCTCGACCGCGAGGTCGATGTCGTCGTTGGCGACGAGACTCGAAAACCGCTTTGTCAGCCCGTGGGTTTCGAGGATGGCGCTCATTCGGGCTCACCCCCGTCACGGGCGGGCGTCTGCTCCGGAGCGGCGGTGGGACTGCCGCCGGAGCCCGTCCGGTCTCTGACCTGGTCGACCAGCGACTGATAGACCGTGACCAGCCCACGCGGCGCGGCCATGATCGTCAATACGAGCAGGAGCCCGAGTACGAACCGCCACTGGTCGGTGTACGACGAGAGGATCTCGCTGAGGGCGACGAACGCTGCGCCGCCGATCATCGGCCCGAACAGAGTGCCCATCCCGCCGAACATCATCGCGATGACGACGTCGCCGGAGACCACCCAAAACAGACTCGAAGGGCTGACGAACGTTTGGTAGGCCGCGAGCAACGCGCCGGCGAGCCCACCGATCGCACCCGAGATGGCGAAGGCGCGACGCTTGAACGTGTTCGTGTTGTAGCCGAGGAAGGAAACCCGCCGCTCGCTCTCCCGGATTGCGGTGACGATCCGGCCGAACGGCGAGTCGAGGAACTGTACCGCGCCGGCGTAGACGCCGAGGGCGACGAGCAGCGAGAAGTAGTAGAAGATCACCGTGTCGCCGAGGTCGACGAGCCCGAGCCCGAACAGCTCGATCGCCGGGATCGAGAGCCCGTCGCTACCGCCGGTGACGTCGTTCCACGTCAGCGCCAACTGATAGAACATCTGGGCGAACGCCAGCGTGATCATCGCGAAGAACACTCCGGAGAGCCGGATCGACAGCGCTCCGATGACGTAGGCGACGATGGCGCTGAGGACGATCGCGATGATCGCCGCGAGCAGGAAGGAATTGTAGACGTTCAGTATCGTCAGGCCTGTGACGTAAGCCCCGATGCCGAAGAAGGCGGCGTGGCCGAAGGAGAGCAGCCCCATGTACCCCATCACGATATCCAGGCTGAGCGCCAGAATCGCCCAGATGAACATCAGGGAGAGCAGCCCCACAAAAAACGAGGAGTAGAAGGTGTCGATGCCGAGCGGGACCACCGCGAGCACGGCAATCAGACCGAGCACGCGCCGGTCGGTGATCGGGACGGGGTTTATGATCTCGCTGAACGTCACCTTCGTCGACTCGCTGCGGACCTCGTACTCTCCGAGGAGGCCCTGCGGACGGATCAGAAGCACCGCGATCATCAGGATGTAGATGGTGAACCCCGTGAGCTGTGGGAGGAACACGGTCCCCAGCGACTGGAGCAGCCCGATGAGCAGCGCCGCCACGACCGACCCGCGGAAGCTCCCCAGCCCGCCAACCACGACGGTGATGAACGCGACGATCAGGATGGAATCGCCCATGGTCGGGGTGACGTTGAGGAACGGCCCGGCGAGCACGCCCGCAACCCCCGCCAGGGCGGACGCCAGGACGAAAACGAGCGTGAAGTAGTTGGAGATGTTGACGCCCATAATCCGGACCGTGTCGGGGCTCTGTGCCCCGGCGCGCACGATCAACCCGAAGTCGGTCCGCTCGAACAGTAGCCAGATCCCGAGCGCCACCGCCGCGCCGGCGCCGATCAGAAACAGTTTGTACCGGGGGTAGAAGATCGGCCCCAGCGCCATCGCCCCGGAGAGGATCTCCGGGCTGGAGAACTGCTGGGGGCCTTTCCCCCAGATGGCTTCTACGCCGTCCGCGATCATGAGCGCCAGGCCGAAAGTCAGGATGATGTGGTACAGCGGGTCCCGGTCGTAGATGCGGTGGAGCGTAAACCGTTCGAGGATCCCGCCGACGACGCCGACGATCAGGGGCGCGACGATCAGCGCCACCCAGAAGCTGCCCGCGAAGTTGAACACTGACAGGCCGACGTACGCGCCGAGCATGTACAGCGCGCCGTGGCCGAAGTTGATGATGTCCGTCATCCCGAAGATGACCGACAGCCCCGAGGCGATGAGCAGATAGAGAACGCCGAGGGCGATCCCGTTGAGCAGTTGGAGAGCGAGGAGATTGAGGTTCATTCGCGTGGCTTAGAACTCGCAGCCGACGTCGCTGCAGGGCAGAATCGCGTCCTCCGAGGAGACCGTCTGGAGAACGTCCATACTGGGCCACTCGTAGTCGGCCGGCTCCACGATTTCGCCGATCGAAACCGGGTGGACCGCCTGGTGGTCACACTCCCGGTAGCGGGTGGACCCCATCGGCGCCTCGAACTCGATGCCGGGCTGGGCATCGATGATGGCGTCGGTGTCGGTGCTGCCGGCCTGCTCCGCGGCGAGGGCGTACATCTGGACGTTGGTCCACCCGTCGTGGGCGAACGCGTCGGGTGCGGACCCGTGCATATCCGTGAAGTCGGAGACGAACTGCCGGTTGACTTCGCTGTCGAACCCCTCGAAGTACCGGATGGACGCGAACGTCCCGATCGCGGCCTCTCCGGCGGCCCGCCGGATGAACTGAAAGGAGTTCACCGGGCTCACGATGGTGGTGTTGTTTTTCAGGCCGTAGCTTTGAGCCTGCTTCAGGAAGTTGACCGCGTCGCCACCGTTGAGCCCCGTCAGGACCCACTCGGCGTCCGAGGCGGCGATCTCGCTGATGTACGACGAGAAGTCGCTCGCACCGAGTTGGCTCGTGGTGTTCCCGACAACGTTCACCTCGCCCGCGTTCCGGGCCTCACGCTCCCAAGCCGTTGCGACGGAGTTCCCCCACAGGTAGTCGGCGTTGTGGATCCAGAAGTTCGTACCGAACCGGTCGACGGCCCACGGCGCCCCCGAGGTTGCCATCTGGGTCGCGCGGGTGGTGTACCGAAACGTTGTCCGCCGGCAGTTTTCTCCGGTGATCTGGTCGGCGGCGACCACCGGATAGTAGGGGACGTTGACCTCGGCGGCGTAGCCGGCGACCGCCGCGCCGACCGCCGAGGAGATGGCGCCGAACAGCACGTCGGCGTCGTCGTCCTCGACCAGCTTCCGGGCCTTCTGGTTCCCGGTCTGGGGGTCGGCCTGAGTGTCCTCCCCGACGATCTCCACCTCGCTGCCGTTGATGCCGCCGCTCTCGTTGATCTGTGCGACAGCGAGGTTGTTCCCCTGGCGCATAAGCTGCGCCAGCCCGCCGTAGGGGCCGGTCAGCGGGTAGAGCGCGCCCAGGGTGATGTCGGCGCCCTCGGATCCGGCGTCGGTGGCAGTCCCGCCGGCGTCGGTCTCGGTGGAGCCACCGCCGCTGGCGTCGGTCTCCGCGTCGCCGTCGCCGGAGCCGCCGCCACCGCCGCCGGCACAACCCGCGAGTGCGACTGCGCCGGCCGCACCGGCCACTCGAAGGAAGGTTCGTCGGCTGTCGCCCCTGTCGCTCCCGGTATTGCGAGGCATGCGTGAGGGGACCATACCCACACACATATATGTTGGGGTATAATTATGATAGATTCTCCGGGAGACCGGCAAGTATGCCGTTCTGGGAGAAGGATTAACGTAGGATACTGACTCATACTGAGGAACCGATGAACGTCGTACACAGACTCCGCTACGTCGCCGACGCCCACACCGACCGGGTTGCCGTCGCGAGCGTCGACGGGGAACTGACCTACGGGGAACTCTCCGATCAGGTGGATCGCTACGACGCCGCGCTCGGACGCATAGGGATCGAGCCGGGGGACCGGTTTGGGCTGGTGATGGGCAACTCGAACCGAACGCTCTGCACCCTGCTCGCCGGGTGGCAACGCGGTGCGGTCCCCGCCCCCGTGAACACCCGCCTGGACGACGCGACCACGACGGCGTTGCTTGAGGCGGCGGGCGCGGGGACCGTCGTTCTCGACGGCGACTTCGTCGGGCAACGAGCGACCCTCGCGGACGCCGGCCACCAGGTCGTGGTTTCGGGCCGGACCGACGACGACGAGTTCGACGCTCACGTGCCCGAGGGCGTGACCCGAGACATCGAACCGCGCTTGGACGACGAGGACGCGTTGTTTCTCCACACCGGCGGGACGACCGGCCGTCCCAAGTGGGTCCGGATCACCCACGCGAATCTCGCGGCCAGCCTCGGAACGCAGTTGGGCCAGGCGCTCGACCGGACCGACAGGAGCCTCCACTACTACCCGTTGTATCACTCCGGCGGCATCGATCTCACGCTGTGTCGCTTGCTCTGCGGCGGGACCGCGGTGATCGGCCGCGGGTGGGATCCCGGGGACGCGTTAGAAACTATCGAGCGGTATGCCGTCGACGGGATCACCGTCGTGCCCCAGATGGGGTACGAACTCGTCCACCACGACGACGTCGACGACTACGACCTGCGTAGCTTAACGTACTTTCTCGTGGGCTCCGACACGGTGACCGAGGAGCTCGCAGGCGAGTTCCGCGCGCTCGGCGCCCAGCCGATGCAGGCGTACGGCCTCACTGAGACGATGGCGGTCATCGCCGTCACCGAGTTCGGCGACACCGACTGTCCCCTCGACTCGACCGGTGAGGTGATCGAGGACGTCGCACGAGTCCGGATCGTCGACCCCGAGACCGGCGACCCGGTCGAGCGCGGTGCGGTGGGCGAAATCGTGGTCCGCGGCGACAAGGTAACCCCCGGCTACCACGATCGGCCCGACACCGACGCGTTCGAGCAGGGGTGGCTCCACACCGACGACCTGGGCCGCGTCGACTCCGATGGGTACCTCCACATCACGGGCCGGCTCGACAATATGATGATCGTCGGCGGCGAGAACGTCTACCCAACGGACGTCGAGGAGACGCTCGCGGAGCATCCGGCGATCGCACAGGCGGTCGTTGTCGCCAAGCCCGACGACCGTAAGGGGGAGATTCCGGTGGCGAACGTCGTGCTGAAAGCGGGCGAGGAACTGACCCAAGAGGAGCTCACGGAGTGGTTCATCGACCGCGACGCCGCGTTCAAGCACCCCCGGGAGGTCCGGTTCCTGGAGGCTTTGCCGAAGACTCCGGTCGGCAAGATCGACCGGACTGCGTTATCCGACCGGGTCGGCGACGAACGCTAATCCCCGGCGCGGGATGTGCGCCCCGACGACAGAATTTTAGCTCGCGTCACGGAAGCCAGCGTATGACACACGACTGTTCGTTCCTGCGTGATCTGCCGCTGTCGGCCGACCAGGTGAGCTTCGACTCGGACGACAGGACGGCGTTCGGGACCGACTACGGCGTCGTGGAGACCGACGCCAGCCCGCCGGACGCGGTCGTCTACCCCGAATCGACCGGCGACGTGTCGGCCGTCCTGGCGGCGGCCAACGAGCGCGGCGTGCCCGTGACTCCCTACGCCGCCGGGTCGAGCACCGAAGGCAACGCGGTGCCCGTGAGAGGCGGGATCACACTGTCGATGGAGCGGCTGGACGCGATTCTCGAGTTCCGCCCGGACGACATGCAGATCGACGTCCAGCCGGGCGTGGTCGGTGAGGCGATGGAAGACCACGTCGGCGACGAAGGGTTGTTCTTTCCTGCCTTCCCGCAGTCGGCGGCGTTCTCCACAGTCGGCGGGATGATCGCCAACGACGCCAGCGGGATCCGCGCGGTCAAATACGGCGAGGTGCGGGAGTGGGTGCGCGAACTCGAGGTCGTGAAGGCCGACGGCACGGTGATCGAGGTCGGGACAAGAGCGCGGAAGACGTCTGCGGGCTACAACCTGCTGGACCTGATCGTCGGGAGCGAGGGGACCCTCGGGGTCGTGACGCGGGCCACGGTGGACCTGGCGGTGACACCCGCGCGGACGCTGGGCGGTCGGGCCGTCTTCGACGACCTCGACGACGCCGCGGCCGCGATCACCGACGTGGTCCGCGCGGGCGTCGACGTGGCGACCATCGAACTCGTGGACTCGCTGACCGCGGAGATCGCAAACAGCTACACCGACGCGGGGCTGCCCGCGGTCCCGATGGTCTTTTTCGAGCTCCACGGCCGGTGTGTCGACGCCGAGGCTGCGGTGCTCGAAGAGATATTAGAGCGTCACGGCGCACAGCGGACCGAGACCAGTGAGGACGACGCGGAGATGGCGTCTCTGTGGCGGGCCCGCCGGGAGATCGGCCGGGCACTCCCGGAGTACGACCCTGACCGCGTTCTCGACGTCGTCGGCGACGTGACCGTTCCGATCGGCTCCTACCCCGGGATGATCCGGTTCATCGGTGAAGTGAGCGACGAATACGGAATCCCCATTCCCGCGTTCGGCCACGCGGGCGACGGCAACGCCCACTACGCAATCTTGGTGAACCGCGACGACCCCGAGGAGGTCGACCGGGCCCGAGAGGCCGCGGAGACGATCATCCGGGGCGCGATCGATCGTGGCGGCACCTGCACGGGAGAGCACGGCGTCGGCGTCGGGAAACGTGGCTACCTCACTCGCGAGTACGAACCCGAGGTGCTGTCGACGATGCGCGACGTAAAGCACGCCTTCGACCCCAACGGCATCCTGAATCCGGGGAAGATCTTCGAGTAGCGTCGGGGGTTGAGTACCAAGCTTTATGTTTGACTTCGGCGACCAACGAACGACGTATGAACGAGGCCCCCAGACCGGATCCGCCGGATTCGATCGACGCCGAGGTGGAGTCGATCTCGCAGGCGGATCTGACGGTCGACACGTATCAGGTGATCGACGCCGACGGCTCCTACGACACCGACCGGCTGCCGGAGCTTACCGAAGAGCAGTTCCAGGACCTCTACCGATGGATGCTGCTGCAGCGCACCTACGACGAGCGCGGGACCAAACTCCAGCGCCGCGGCAGGCTGGGTACGTTCGCCTCCGGGAAGGGACAGGAGGCGGCGATCATCGGGAGCGGGTTCGCGCTCCAGGATCGAGACTGGGTGTTCCCGTACGGCCGCGCGGCGGGGACGCTGATGCTTCAGGGGCTGTCGATGGAGGACCTCCTGCTGTACTGGCGTGGGATCGAGGACGCCTCCCGTATGGAGGGCGCGAACGTTTTCGGATTCGCCATCTCTATCGGCTCGCACATTCCCGTCGTGACCGGTGCAGGGTGGGCGATGAAACTCGACGACCGAGACGCGGTCGCGTTTGCGAGCCTCGGCGACGGCGCGACCTCGACCGGTGCGTTTCACGAGGGAATGAACTTCGCGGGCGTGCTCGACGTCCCGGCGGTGTTTTTCTGTCACAACAACCAGTACGCCATTTCGCTGCCCTTCGAGAAACAGACGGCCTCCGACACGGTCGCCCAGAAGGCGCTGGCCTACGGGATGGACGGCATCCGCGTCGACGGCAACGACGTGTTGGCCGTCTACAACGCCGTCGCTGAGGCGCGTCGCCGCGCGCTGAACGGAGATCCCGTTCTGGTGGAGGCGGTCACCTACCGACGGGCGGCCCACACCACGAGCGACGACCCGACCCGGTACCGGAGCGACGAGGAGGTCGAAGACTGGGAACGGCGCGACCCCCTAGAGCGGTACAAGATGTTCCTCCGAGACGCGGGGCTTTGGGACGGGATCGACGAAGCGGCCCTCACACAGGAGGTCGAAGCCGAGTTTTCCGCGGCGGTCGACGCCGCCGACGCGTTCGAGGAGCGCGACGTCGAGGCGATGTTCGCGTACATCCACGAGGAGATGCCACCCGAAGTCCGCCGCCAGTACGAGGAGTACGCAGCCTTCCTATCGGAGCACCCGGAGATGTACGACCACATCGAACAGCGGCCCAAGGGGTAATCTATGCAGGCAACCATCGTCGAAGCGCTTAACGACGCACTGCACGAGGAGATGGACAACGACGACCGAACCGTCGTGTTCGGAGAGGACATCGCCGAGTCCGGCGGAGTCTTCCGCGTTACCGAAAACCTCCTCGAGACGTACGGCGAGGACCGCGTCCTCGACACGCCGCTCTCGGAGATCGCGATCGTCGGCGGCGCGATCGGACTCGCCACCTTCGGCTACCGCCCGGTGACGGAGATCCAGTTCTCGGGCTTTCTCCCGCCGGCGTTCGACCAGCTCGTGACCAACGCCAGCCGGATCCGGTGGCGGACCCGCGGGGAACTCACCGCGCCGATGGTGGTCCGGACGCCGTACGGCGCGGGGGTCAGAGCCTTAGAGCACCACTCCGAGAGCCTGGAGGCCTCTTACGCACACGTCCCCGGGCTGAAGCTGGTGATCCCGAGCACGCCGCACGACGCCAAGGGACTGCTCATCTCGGCCATCCGCGACCCCGATCCGGTCCTGTTCTTCGAGCCAAAGCACGTCTACCGCTCCTTCCGTGGGGAGGTTCCGGAGGGGACCTACACCGAACCGCTGGGAGAGGCCGCCGTCCGCGAGGAGGGCGAAGACGTGACGGTCATCTCCTGGGGTGCGATGATGCATCAGACCCAGGAGGCGGTCGACGGGTTAGACGGCGTCGACTGCGAGGTCGTCGACCTTCGGTCCATCTCGCCGCTCGACAGGGAGACCGTTGTCGAATCGGTGAGAAAGACCGGCCGGTGTGTGATCGTTCACGAGGCACCGAAAACCGGCGGGTTCGCCGGCGAGTTGATCGCGACAATCAACGACGAGGCGCTGATGTACCTCGAGGCGCCGATCGAGCGGGTCACCGGCTTCGACGTGCCCGTGCCGCTGCTCTCGATGGAGGACTTCTACATCCCGCACCCCCCGCGGATCGCCGCGGCCATCGAAGACGTCGTCGAGTACTGAACTGCGAGGAGATCGAGCCGGTTTCGAGGTTTCGACACCGGCGGGATCAGGATCGGCGATCGGCCACCGGAGATGCGTTAGTGGGTGGGACTGGAGGGGCGTGTTCTCGACGAAGACGGGTGAGGAAAGGACCGCAGGCGCGAGCGCCGAGGACCGTAGCGCGCCCATCGAGTCGAGAACGTGGGGGGTTCTCAGGTCTGCACGCCTCCGGTCGTAGAGTCCTAGTATTAACCACACACAGCCGGTAATGCGGCCGATTACCGGTTCAGCGTGTGGATCGCCTGCTCCATCGCGTTCTCTGCGGCCTCCATCGTTGCTTCCGACAGCGTGGGGTGGGTGTGGATTGTCCCGACGACGTCCTCGACGGTCGCGCCGAGTTCGATCGCCAGCCCGATCTCTGCGATCAGTTCGGAGGCCTCGGGGGCGACCACCTGCGCGCCGAGCAGGAAGCCGGTCTCCTCGTCGCCGACCAGGCGGACGAAGCCGTCGGACTCGTTCATCGTGAGCGCTCGGCCGCTTGCGCGCATCGGCATCTCGCCGACGACGGGGTCGAACCCAGCCTCGGTCGCCTCGGACTCGGTCATCCCGACGGTCCCGATCTCGGGGTCGGTGAACACCGCGGCGGGGATTGCTTGGTGGTCCAAGGCCGCGGGCTCGCCCGCGATGGTCTCGGCGGCGACGATCCCCTCGGCGCTGGCCTTGTGTGCGAGCATCGGCTCGCCCGCCACGTCGCCGACCGCGTAGACGTGGTCGAGGTCGGTCCGGGCGCGGTCGTCGGTCGCGAGGACCCCGTCGGCGTCGGGTTCTAGGTCGATCGCGTCGAGCTCCAGCGTGTCGGTGACGGGCTCACGGCCGACCGCGACCAACACCTTATCGGCCCCGTAGGTCGAGGTCTCACCCTCGTCGGTCTCGGTGACGACCTCGATTCCGTCCCCGGCCTCGCCCCACTCGCTCGCGCCCTCGCCGAACCGGAAATCCACGCCGAGGTCCTCCGCGCGGGAGCGGACGATCCGCGTGACGTCGTCTTCGTACGCCGGGAGCGCGGCGTCGAGCATCTCGACCACGGTCACGTCGGCGCCGACCTTCGCGAACATCGTCGAGAGCTCCATCCCGATGTAGCCCGCGCCCACGACCACCAGTTCGTCGGGGACTGCCTCCGCGGCGAGGGCGTCTTTCGAGGCCCACACGTGCTCGTCGGCGAACGGGAAGCCGGGAATCTGGATCGGGCGCGACCCCGTGGCGATGATGCAGTCTTCGAACTCGACTGACTCCATCCCCTGGCCGTCGCCAGCGTGGGCGATCCGGGCGGTGTGGTCGTCTTTGAACGCCGCAGTCCCCTCGATCAGGTGAACGCCGTTGGCCTTGCACAGCTTCTCGACGCCGCTTGTCAGTTGAGTCACCACGTCGTCCTTCCACGCGGCCATCCCGGCCATGTCGACCGCGGGGTCGGCGTGGATCCCCATCGCCTCCGCGTTGCCGGCGTCGTGTGCGACGTCGGCCGCGGTGATGAACGCCTTCGATGGGATACAGCCGTGGTTGAGGCAAGTCCCCCCGTAGGCGTCCTTCTCGACGAGCGTGACGTCGAGGTCGCGCTGTGCGGCGCGGATGGCGGCCACGTAGCCGCCCGGTCCGCCACCGATCACCAGTACGTCGGTCCCAGTCGCAACGTCTCCCATTACCATCGTTACTCTAAGAGTAGCAGGTCGGGGTCGTGAAGGTACTGCTTTAGTTCGTTGGTGAACCGCGCGGCGATCGCGCCGTCGACGATCCGGTGGTCGACTGACGCCGAGATGGTCAGGATGTGCCGCGGGACGACCTCTCCCTCGTGGACGGCGGGTTTCTCCTTGATCTCGCCGAGCGCGAGGATCCCGGCCTCCGGGTAGTTGATGATCGGTGAGGCGTGCTCGCCGCCGACCGCGCCCAGGTTGGTGATCGTGAACGTACTCCCCTGTAGCTCCTCGACGGAGATGGTCCGGTTACGGGCGCGGCTCGCGAGGTCCTGGACCTCCCGGGCGATCTCAAGCAGGCCCTTCCGGTCGGCGTTCTCGACGACCGGGACCATCAGCCCCGCCTCCGTCGCGACTGCGATCCCGATGTGGTACTCGTCGTGGAGAACGATCTCCTCGGCGTCCTCGTCGAGTTCCGAGTTCATGTACGGCTCGGCCTTCAGCCCCGCCACGACGGCCTTGATCGCGAACGGAAGGTAGGTGAGAGAGACCCCCGAGTCGGCGGCGACCTCCTTGAGCCGATTGCGGGTCTCTACCAGGTCGGTCACGTCTACCTCGTCGTGGTGGCTGACGTGCGGCGCGGTAAACTTCGATTCGGCCATCCGGTCGCCGATCGTCCGCCGGATTCCGGTGTAGGGGATCCGGTCGCCGGGGCGAGGACCGGACGCCTCGTCGGTCGCGGCTTCGTCGGTCGCGGGGGTCGGCCCCTCATCGCGCGATGACGACGCCCCGGGTTCCGCCGACGGGTCGGCCGCAGACGCCGTCGGCAGCGCGGCGCCCTCCGGCGTCACCTCGCCGCCCGAGTCGGCGTACGTGCGGACGTCTTCGGGCGTCACGAACGCCTCGCCGTCGCGCTCCTGACTCGCTGGCACCGCATCGATGGCGACGCCGTCCTGCCGTGCGAGCGCCCGAGTCGCCGGCATCGCGAGCGTGCGGTCGCGGTCCATGCCGTCGCCCGACGGCGCGGGATCAGTCCGGTCGACGGCCCCACTCTCGACCGACGCGCCGGTGCCGTTCGCGCTGGGGTCGGCGACGGCGGTCCCGTCGTCACCACCGTCCCGCGGGGCGTCGTCGGTCTCCGCCCCGGAGCCCACAGCTGCGGCTTCCACGTCGCTCTCGGTGATCCGACCGCCCGGACCGCTACCAGCCAGCCCCCCCAGGTCGACGCCCCGGTCTCGGGCGAGTCGGCGGACGCGCGGCGGGGCAAACACCCGGCCCTCGGGGACCGCCGGGTCCGTAGCCCCGTCGTCGGGGTCGGGAGCGACGGCCTCGTCGGCCGTCGGGGTCGCTCCGTCGTCCTCATCCGTCTCGAACACGACGAAGACATCGCCAACTGGCACCATCTCCCCCTCCTCGGCGCGGAGTTCCGAGACGACGCCGTCGTACGCCGAGGGGATCTCGACCATCGCCTTGTCGGTCTCCACCTCGGCGATGGGCTGATCCTCCTCGACGCGCTCGCCCGCCTCGACGAGCCAGGTCACCAGCTCCCCTTCGGCGACACCCTCGCCGACGTCGGGTAGCGCGAACTCTTTGATTGGCATCTTCGCTTCGCACCTCCGCCGCGATCAACATACGTCCTTCGGTGCTCCAGGGGATTGCATACCGGTCGCGACCCGAGGGAGGTCCGTTCATCATCGTCGAAAGTTATATTTGCTGGCTTGGTCCAACCGTGTGTATGGCACGCGGCACGAAACCGATCGGCGCGGTGGAGCGGGCCTTCGAGATCGTCGCGGCGCTCGACAAGCTCGGGTCGGCGGGCGCCTCCGCGGTCGCCCGCGAACTCGACCTCTCGAAAAGCACCGCGTACACGCACCTCCACACGCTGGACGAAGCCGGCTACGCGGTCAAAGAAGACGGGACATACAGGCTGAGCTGTCGGTTTCTCGAACTCGGGTCGAACGTCCAGTACGGGGTCGAACTCTACCGCCGGGGGAAAGACGAAGTAAAGGCCCTGGCGGCCGACACCGACGAGCGAACCAACCTCGTCATCGAGGAGGATGGACTGGGGACCTGCGTCTACACGACCGACGCGAAAGGGTCGATGGACATCCATATGGGCCCCGGAGAGACGTACCACATGCACGCCACCGGCACAGGAAAGGCCATTCTTGCCCATCTCCCGCAGGACCGCGTCGACGAGATCGTCGCCAAACACGGGCTGCCGGAGTTCACCGATAACACCGTTACGACCCGCGAGACGCTCGATCGCAAGCTTGCCCGGATCCGTGAGGAAGGGATCTCCTTCGACGAGGAGGAGACCGTCGAGGGATTACGATGCATCGCCGCGCCGGTCGTGGTCGACGGCGAACCGCTGGGCGCGCTCAGCGTCTCCGGCCCGTCACAGCGATTCAACAATGATGAACGCGAAGCCGAACTGGTCGAGGCGGTGAGGGAAGCCGCCAACGTCGTCCAGTTGAACTTCGTATTCTCCTGAGGCGGTCGCACCCTGGTTATTATTCGTGTCATACGTGTCGGCGTGCGGTTCGGAGCGCCGAGTCACCGACGTCTACACGCGGACTATCACTCCCGGAACCCTCCGATTCGTTCACCGTCGTTGAACGACTATTTCGGCGAACAGACGCCGCAGCGCTACCCTACCGCGGCGACGGTGACGACCCGGCGTCGAAGGAGGCTGCAGGGCCTCGACCCGAAATCAGCGACGTGGCGGGCTCGTACCCTCCGCCTGGGCGGTCTTGTCCGTTGGTCCGTCGGCGCTCCGGCCGACGCGTACCGCAGGTGTACTAACAGACGTACATATGTTACGCAGTGGTCACCAGTCGGGTACACCCCCGAGTCACCGATCAAGTACCGGGAACGATGGTATCCTTCCGCCGACTCTGAATCATATGACAGTTTCAGTATATAAATAGCATACTGTAGGAATATCTAGTATCGACGTGTTTGCCATCCCGGTGTCAGATATGGACGATACTGCGGCTCTATCGGTTCAGCATTCAACTACCTCGGTTAAGCAGAGAACGACGGACTCGAATGCATCGTTCGGAATTTTCGGTATAGAGTACATATGTTCGATACAAATACTAGTATCTGCACAAGTACGCTCAGTCACCGGCCACCGATGGGTCCCGGGTCGGGATCAGTCCCTGGGACATCAGCCGCCGTGAGATCACGACCAACCCGTTTTTGAACCCCTCTCCGAACACCGCGTGTTCGTTCCCGGTGGCGGGATCAATCGTACTGACCAGGATCGACGATCGATCCACCAGGAGGAGTCGGCCGATCACCACCTCCGAGTCCGAGGCGTTGTTCAGCCACCCGAGTCCGGAGACGAAGGTCCGGGCGGCGGGGATTGCCGACTGGACCTCCTCCTGGAGCGACTCCGAGACCACCCCGATCAGGAGGTCGACGCGGTTGTTGACGCTGTTGAGAGCGTCGATCAGGTTGGCAGTCAGCAACGAGGGATGTCCGATCACGAGCACGACTTCGTCGGTGGTCCCACTGATCAACTGTTCGGTTCGGTTTTCGACCGCGGCCGCGCCGGTCATCGACCACACCTCCTGGACCGGCTTTTCTTTGTCCGGCTCGACTTCCTCCATCCCCGCCAGGAGGTCCTCCAGCCGCTCGACTCTGTCCTGATACTGATCGCGGAGGGTATCGAGAGCCTCTTCCAGCGGCACCGCCCGGAACTGCTTCGGGCTCGTGTGCTGAATCTCTACGAGCCCTTGAGCCTCTAGCACGCGGATCGCGTCGTAGATGCGGGTCCGTGGCACCTCGGTGACCTCGCTGAGCTGTTTGGCCGTCCCCGTAGCGAGCCGCGAGAGGCCAACAAAACATTTCGCCTCGTACTCCTTCAGCCCGAGCTGTTGCAGTACGCTGATCGATTCGTCTAGGGCTTCGTCTGGTGTGTGGTCTGTGCTCATGTGTCCCAACCCAACCCAGTCCCCTGGGTTATCTACACATTCTCACGTGTACTCATAGACGTTGCCACTAACTCAGTTAATAAAAAACGTGCGGCGGCGACACCACAGCCGAGCGGTGGGCTTACTGCCGGTTTCGAGATCGAGGCCGGCCCCGGGATACGCGGCTCCCCGGCGGCGACGCCCGCTTGATCGACTGGGCGCGTTACAAGCGACTGATTTGGCTGATTTTTCGACGTCTGTGACTCTATTTATCACAAAAGTAATTTACGTGGGTGGGCACACCGGTCGGCTGCCACACGGTTCGGCGCTGTGTCCCAATCACAAGCCGCCGTGTGGCTGTGCGGTTACGACGCCGCATACAGTGTGACAGCTACCCTCGCACGCTGTCGACCCGGCCCTGTCGGGCTCCGGCACGGAGAACCCCAACTCGACCCGCGAGCGCCCCGACGACGAACCCGGTGAAATGCGCGACGACTGCGACGCCGGGGCCGAACGTCACGAGCGTCACCACCGTCGCGACGGCGATCAACAACGCGACCGACCCGCGTCGGCCGAGGCCGGCCCGCGAGAGGACGCCGCCGGCCAGGCGGTTGTCGGCGAGCACGTAGCCGACGCCCGCGAGAACCGCACCGCTGGCGCCGAGCACCGCGACGGGCGACCCGAGTGCCGCCCCGACCAGGAACTCCGCTCCGGCCGAGAGCATCCCGGTTCCGAGCACGAACCCGTGGAACCGCGTGCGGGTCGTCGACCGTTCGAGAAGCAGTCCGACCACGACCAGCCCGACGGCGTTGGCGAGCAGGTGCCCGAGCGTGGCGTGGGCGTACACGGTCGTGACGACCGTCCACGGGCGCCGAAGCGGGGTCGCAAGCGCGAACCACTCAACTCCGAATCCCACGACTCCGGCGACCTGCTGGACGGCGAAGACGGCCGCGAACACGAGAAGGAGGTCGACTGTCGGCCGTCTCGGGCGGCGCATACACGAACTACCGGCGCCGCGGACAAAACTCCGCCGGCGCAAGGCGGGATCACGGAGTAGCGCATTCGATTCGATTACCGGTCGTCGGCGAGCCGTGGGCACTCGATCACGGGAGACCGCATCACTCGGTCACGTCGACCGTCTTCGTGTCGTCGATCTGGGCGTCCCAGAGGGCTGCGTACTCGCCGGATTCGGACACCAACCGGTCGTGGGGGCCGGACTCGACGATCTCGCCGTCGTCGAGCACGACGACGCGGTCTGCATCCCGGATGGTCGACAGCCGGTGGGCGATCACGAACGCGGTCCGGTCCTCGATCAGCCGGTCGATGCTGTCTTTGATCTCCTCTTCGGTCTCGGTGTCGACGTCGCTCGTCGCCTCGTCGAAGATGATGATCGCAGGGTCGTTGAGCAACGCCCG
>Ga0102936_1000049_pt1 | contig 38612 bp, 42 predicted proteins | sample SalPon2_A_H2O_MG_FD_78502 | JGI IMG/M metagenome (GOLD analysis project Ga0102936, IMG submission 78502) | Salt pond water microbial communities from South San Francisco under conditions of wetland restoration - Salt Pond MetaG R2_A_H2O_MG | ecosystem: Environmental > Aquatic > Non-marine Saline...
AACTACTTCCGTCTCGGCGGCGTCGCCTGGGACCTCCCCGACCCCCGAGAGGACTTCTTCGAGCGTGTGCGTGAATTCACCGACGGGCTGCCGTCAAAGCTCACCGAGTATCACGATCTGCTCACGTCGAACGAGATCCTCCAACGGCGGACGATCGGCGTCGGAGAGCTTCCGCCCGAGATCGCAAAGCAGTACGGCTGTACTGGCCCCGTCGTCCGTGGCTCCGGTGTCGACTACGATCTCCGACGTGACGATCCCTATGGATACTACGAGGAATTCGACTGGGACGTGATCACCGAAAACGGCTGTGACAACTACAGCCGCCTCCTCGTCCGAATGGGCGAAATCGAAGCGTCGGCGAGGATAGTCGAACAGTGTGTGGATCTGCTGGAGGACTGGCCACAAGCGGACCGCGAGATCCGATCGAACGTACCGCGAACGTTGAAGCCAGACGCCGACACCGAGATCTATCGCGGCGTCGAAGCCGCCAAGGGTGAACTCGGCATCTACATGCGATCGGACGGCACCGACAAACCCGCACGCTTCAAGATCCGCGGCCCATCGTTTTCGAACCTGCAGGCGTTGTCGACGATGGCCGAAGGCGAGTACGTAGCGGACTTGATCGCCACAATCGGTAGCCTCGACACCATCATGGGGGAAGTCGATCGCTGACTCCCGGCCGCCATCGTCGATATCCCGGTGAGATGGCTTACCGCGCAGTGCCGCGGTTCCAGTCACGTTTTGTTCTCTTTCAGCAGTTAATCCACACGAGTACGGCGATCGCTGCACCGAAAGCCACGCTGAGGACGACGATCCGATCGAACGACAGCACGCCCCGCGTCGCCGCGATTGAATACCTGACGAACCAGCCGAAAAAGAACGCGTAGCTGACCGCGGCCACGCCGCCTAGAACGCTCCGAACGCCCCGTCCGGGCCGCGCACTGAGAGCGAGATACGAGCCGACCGCGCCGCCGATCGCGGCGAGAAGGGCGATCGGGAGCACGTAAAATACCGATGGGAAATCGCCGCCGAACGCTTCGAAACCGAGGAGAGAGGCGACGAGAAAGACCGTTCCGCCGACACCGAACGAGACCAGGCGTCTGTAAACCATGCCGATACTGTCCGGCCGTCTCCGGTGGTAATAACCGTTCCGGGCGGTTCTCAGCTGACAGTAGCCGCGTACTCGATACCCGCTACTCGCTCGAACGCTCGCCGGGCGTCCACTCGGCGTCGAGTTCCCGGTGCGTGAACGGCAGCGCGTCCGCACCCGAATAGCTCGCCACGAGATGGCCGTCGCCTTCGAGGTAGTACTTGTAGGTCGTTAACCCCTCGAGTCCGACGGGACCACGAGCGTGGATCTTCCCTGTCGAGATCCCGACCTCGGCACCGAGGCCGTAGCGGTAGCCGTCCGCGAAGCGCGTCGAGGCGTTATGAAAGACGCTCGCCGCGTCGATTCTCGTCATGAACGCCTCGGCAGCCTCGGAGTCTTCGGTGACGATCGATTCGGTGTGTTTCGAGCCGTGAGCGTTGACGTGTCCGATCGCACCGTAGACGTCCTCGACGACCTTGATCGAGAGTTCCAGGTCGCCGTACTCGGTCTCCCAGTCCTCGTCTGTCGCCTCGCCAACGTCGACGACTTCACGCGTTGCGGCGTCGCCGCGCAATTCGACGCCTCCGGCCTCGTACCGGTCGACGAGACCGGGCAGGAAGTCGGCGGCGACCGACTCGTTCACGAGCAGCGTCTCCACGGCGTTACAGACGGCGGGATACTGGACCTTCGCGTCGAAGGCGATGTCCTCGGCCATCTCCAGATCGGCTTCGCTATCGACGTAGACGTGACAGACGCCTTCGGTGTGGCCCAGCACGGGGATCTGGGTGTTGTCCTGGATGTAGGAGACGAACTCCGAGGAGCCACGCGGCATCACGAGATCGACCTTCTCGTCCAGTTCCAGCAGGCGATCGACTTCCTCGTGAGCCTCGATCAACTGCGCCCAGCCAGTCGGCAGATCGGCGGTCGCCTCCCGGATAATCTCATAGAGGATCCGGTTGGATTTCTCGGCCTCGCTGCCGCCCTTGAGGATGACGGCGTTGCCCGATTTCAACGCGAGCGCGGCGATCTGGACCAATGCGTCTGGGCGGGATTCGAACACCGTCGCGACGACGCCGATCGGCACGGCGACCTGGTAGAGCTCCAGTTCGTCGTCGAGTTCGCGCGCCTCGCGCGTGGCCCCGAGCGGGTCGTCCTGCTCGGCGACGGACTCGACCATTCCGGCGATATCCTCGATCTTGGCACCGTCGAGTTTCAGCCGATCGACGAGCGCCTGGGTGTACTCGCCGCGTTCGAGCATCGCTTCGGCTTCCTCGACGTCCTCGGCGTTGGCTGTCAGGATCTCGTCTTCGCGATCGCGGATCGCATCGGCGATCGACCGTAACGCTGCGTTGCGGTCGTCCTCGTCGATGTTCGCCAGTTTCAGCGCCGCGCGCTGTGCCTCCGTGACCTGTCTGTCGGTGTCGTGTTCACTCATCGGTATCCCCGTCTGTCGGGAGAAATAGCGTTCCCGTCGGTTTAGCGTCGGCGATACGGGCCAACACGTCGCGTTCGGCCGACCCGGCGATGATCGCCGGGATCCCGTGTTCGCTGACGTCGCGAGCGCCCTCGACTTTCGTCCGGATACCGCCGAAACTCGCGGCCGTGCTGCCGTTGACGAGCTGTCGAACCGCGTCGTAGTTCGTTCCGATGGCCTCGATCAGTTCGGCGTTTGGGTCCTCCTTCGGATTGCCGGTGTAGACGCCGTCGACGTCGGTCAGCGTTACTGACAGATCCGCGTCGACGCCAATCGCGACCGACGCCGAGAGCATATCGTTGTCGCCGATCTGTAGCTCCTCGGTTGCCACCGCGTCGTTCTCGTTGATGATCGGGATCACGCCCCACTCCAGGAGAGTTTCGACGGTGTTTTCGAAGTTTCGGGAGCGCTCGGGCGTCTCGAAGTCCTTGCCGGTCAGGAGGATCTGTGCGACCGTCTGGTCGTACCGGTCGAAGCTCTGGCTGTAGTGCCGCATCAGCAGGCTCTGTCCGACCGTCGAGAGCGCCTGGCTGTGCTCTATCATCTCGGTTTTCTGATCGAGTTTCCCCCGCCCCGCGCCGACTGCGCCTGAGGAGACGAGGATGACGTCCTTGCCCAGGTCGCGCAGGTCCATGATATCGGCGACCAGTTTGTCGAGTTTCACCCGATCGAGCCGGGAGTCTTCGTCCGTCAGCGAGTTCGTTCCCGCTTTGACCACGACACGGTCGGCCGCCGCTGCAAGCGCCCGTGCGTGATCGATACGGTCGGGATCGACCGACTCGGGGGCAGCCGTATCACTCATCTTCGAAGGCCTCGGCAATCTCACGCGAACGCTCCTCGGCCGCCGCGACGGCGTCGATAACCGCCTCGTCGGCGTCGCTGTCCCATAGTACCTCCATCCCTTCGATCGTCGTCCCGTTCGGCGAACAGACTGCGTCGATCAGTTCGTCGACGCTCCGGTCGTCGCGGAGGACCGTCTCGGCGGCGCCTTTGAACGTCTGGGCGGCGAGCGTCTCGGCCTGTCCCGGTTCGAGCCCCCCCTCGATGCCAGCCTGCTTCATCGCATCGATGAGGTAGAACACGAAGGCAGGGCCGCTGCCGTTGACAGCGGTCGCGATGTCCATCAGCGACTCGTCGACTTCGACGAACTCGCCGACGTCGTCCAAGAGCTCCCGAACTTCGTCGGTGAGACTCTCCTCGGTCGCCGCGGCCGCCATGTTTCCCGTCTCGGCCGCGAGATTCGGCATGATCCGGACGACTGAGGCGTCGGTTCGATCAGCCACGAACTCCCGGGAAACGCCCGCCGCCAGGGTAACGAGCGTCTGGTCTGCCGAGAGATCCAGGTCGTCGAGGATCGCTCCGACGACGTCCGGTTTCACCGCAACGATGACGACCTCGGCCTCCTTTGCCGCGGCGATATCGTCGGTCGTCTCCGTCGCGGCTTCCTCGACCGCTTCGAGTGCGTCGGGATCGAGATCGATCGCCGTCAGATGGTGTGCCCCGACGCCAGCCAGTCCTTTCAGGAAGGCGCCGCCCATGTTTCCACAGCCGACAACGCTCACTCGTGTCATGTTGGCTGTACCGAGTGGATCAAAAGCTATACCAACTACGGTTTTTCGCCGAAAGCGGCGAACGCTCGCCGAAAAAAGCGCAACCGTTTCGGCCCCTCCGCCCGTCTCTCCGACCGCATGGATCCCGCCTTCGGCTCGCTCCTCCTCGGCGACGTGCTACCGCGAGTCCTGACGATCGCGGTCGCGATCGCGGCCGGCGTGACCTTCGCCAACGTCCTCGTCTCTTTCGGCGCGATCCAGTATATCGCAGTGCTCTCGAAGCCGTTGACTGGCCCGGCGAACCTGCCCGAGGAGGTCGGCAGCGCGATCCTGACGACGGCCGCCTCGACGACTGCCGGCTACGGAATGCTCGCCGAGTACCGCGACTCGGGACTGCTCGACGACCGGGCGACGCTTGTCGCCGTCACGATCAACACCTTCTTCGGCTTCGTACAGCACATCTTCACCTTCTACGCACCGGTGTTGATTCCCATCTTGGGCCTGCGGGTTGGTCTGCTGTACGTGGGAACGCGGGCCGGAATCTCGCTCGCGATCACGGCCACCGGCGTCGTGGCCGGCGCGTTTCTGCTATCCGATCGGAACGTAAATCCCGACGCGATGGCGGGCACCGACAGCCAGGCACGCACCGACGGCGGCGACGACCGGACGGTCTCGGAGAAACTGCTCGAAGCCGGACGGGGCGGCCTCGAGAAGACCTGGGACATTCTGCCCCGCCTCGCCGTCGTCTACACGATCGTCGTCTCGGTGACGGCGACCTACGACCTCGAGGCCCTGACTGGCGGCGCGGCCGATCCCCTCGCGGCGCTGACTGGGCTACCGAGCGCTGCCGTTCCGGTTATCGTCGTCTACGCCTTCGATACGACGAGCGGTGCGGTGACGATCGCCCCGCTCATCGAAGACGGGACCTTCACCGCCGAGGCAGCCGTCGCGACGATGCTCATCGGCGGAATCGTCTCGTTTACCGTCTCGACGTTCAAGCGCTCGATCCCGTTCCAGTACGGTATCTGGGGCCCGGAATTCGGGACGAAGGTCATCGTCGTCAACACCTCGCTAAAGATACTCTGGATCTCGATCGCGCTGGCCGGACTGCTGTTGCTGTAGGACCGACTCGCGCTTCGTCGCTCGGTTTTATTTTCTCGCCACCACACGACCCCGTATGTCCGGACCGAACGTACTCATCCACCACTCAGTGCGTGGCACCCACTGGATGAACGCCGAATCGCTTCGAACGGAGATTCTCGACCGCGACGGATCGATAGCCCTGACCCTCGCCCGGACAGCCGAGGAAGCCGCCGAAATCGCTCCCTCCGTAGACGTGTTACTCTCCTCGTACGTCGAGCCGTGGCTGCTGGAAGAACTGTCTTCCCTTCGGTGGATCCAGACGCCCAGTGCCGGCGTCGACACGCTCGATACCGAAACGATCGACGCGCGCGATGTTCTGCTGACGAGCGCCGCGGGCGCACACGCCCAACCGGCCGCCGAGCAGGTGCTCGGATACATGCTTACGTTCGAGCGACGCCTCCGGAAGTCGTTCGAGAACCAACGCCGAGGGAACTGGGAGCGGTACCGGGCCGGCGAACTCGCCGGAAAGACACTCGGCGTGATCGGTCTCGGCGAGATCGGGCAACGGACAGCCGAACTCGCCGCGTCGGTCGGTATGAACGTCATCGGAACGAAACAGGACACGTCGGTCGATATCGAGGCCGTCGATACGATCTACGAACCGGACGAACTGTCGTCAGTGCTCGTCGACTCCGCGTACGTGCTCGTCTCGTGTCCGCTTACCGAAGAAACGCGGGGGATGATCGGTCCCGACGAGATCGGTTCGATGCGTGACGATGCGGTGTTTATGAACGTCGCCAGAGGAGAAATCGTCGACGAACCCGCGCTTGTCGAAGCGCTCCAGCAGCGAACGATCCGCGGGGCTGCACTCGATGTCTTCAGGACGGAACCGCTCGCGGCCGACTCGCCGCTTTGGGATCTTTCGAACGTGATTATCACGCCGCACAACATCGGTTCGTCGCCCGAGTTGCCCGGCCGGGTCGCGGAGATATTCGTCGAAAACTACGAGTCGTTCGTGAACGAGTCCCCCGAACGCATGCGGAACCGGGTTCGGTAACTCGCCACCGGCGTGCCCCCGATCGCGCACAATCCATTACGTATTAAATTCATCACCGCCTACTGCCTGGCGGTAACCGTGATGGATCCGCTCTTGGTCGGTGGCGTTCTCATCGCCTGTTTCGTCGCGTACAACATCGGCGGCGCGACGACCGGCCCCGCGTTCGGTCCCGCGGTCGGCGCCGGCGTGATCACCAAGACGACGGCCGGTGTCTTGATGTCGGTCTTCTTCTTTCTGGGTGCCTTCACCATCGGACGGCGGGTCGTCGAAACGCTCGGAACCGGTCTCGTCAGGAATCCGGATATCTTCACGCTCACGGCCAGCACTGTCGTGCTGTTTTTCATCGGTGGGGCGCTACTGCTCGGGAACCTCTCGGGTGCCCCCTCGTCGACGTCGATGACGGCTGTCGGCGCGATCGCCGGACTGGGGCTGGCAACCGGCGAACTGAACGCCCCCGTCGTCGCGGAAATTCTCGCCTGGTGGATCCTCGCGCCGGTGGTCGGCTTTTGGACCTCCGTGATGATCGGCCGCTACTACTACGGGCGGCTGGACCGGCTAATCGCGATCGAACGCAGCGAGGGGCCAACGGTCACGATCGACCGTTCGGGGGCGTTGCCTCGTCCCGCACTCGGACCGAACACGAGTTCGACCGAGGCAATCGGGACTGTGGTTGTGGTCGCGATCGGCTGTCTCATGGCGTTCAGCTCGGGGACGAGCAACGTGGCGAACGCGATCGCTCCCCTGGTCGGCAGCGGGGCGCTGGAAATGAACGTCGGGATCGCGATCGGCTCGCTCGCCGTGACCGTCGGTGCGATGACGATCGCCCGCCGGACGATGGAGACGCTCGGCAACGACATCACCGACCTGCCGTTGACCGCGGCGATAATCGTCGCCGTGGTGAGTTCTACGATCACGGTCTTGCTGTCGGCGGTCGGGATCCCGGCGAGTTTCGTCATCATCGCAACCGTCTGTATCATCGGTCTCGGCTGGGGGCGTTCGACCCAGGGGGCGACGATCACCGACGCGGTTCGGGGGCGATCCTCGCCGCGTGTCTCCGTCGGCGCGCTGTCGGCTGACGAGGGAGCTCCGACCGTCGGGGATCCGGCTGCCGGCGATCCGACCGGTGCTTTGGGAACGCCGAATGGGTCCGGACCGCCGCCGCGATCGGAGCTCTTCGATCCCGAGACGACGATCCGGGTCGTTCTCATGCAAAACGTCGTGCCGATACTCGCCACGATCGGGTCGTATCTCACCTTCCTTTCGCTCGGATCGATCTGAAAACCCGGTGTAAACAATTTTAATACGTACAGACCGGAGTTCCCGGGGAGAAGGATGCGATTCAGTGGCCGACAGACGCAGTTCTACATCGATACCGTCTACGGACTCGTGTTCAGCCTCGGGTTCGGATACCTGCTCTTCGTCGGAATGGACCCGCGTATCGCCGCCTTTCAGGGTGGGCTGGTCCTCGGATACTTCCTCCGTGTCTGGGAGAACATGAGCGTCTACGAGCGAATCCTCGAGGAGGAAGTCGCCGCCGAGGCCGAGGACGCCGTCGCCGAGGAGGTCGAGACGCAGGTCCCTGGCGAAGCCGAGGATGCCGTCGCCGAGGAACTCGAAGCCCGGGTCGAGCCTGAGGTGACCTCGGAGGTCGAGGCGAGAGTCCCGGAAGAAGTCGCGTCGGAACTGGAAGAGTGTGTGCCCGAGGAAGTCGCGTCGGAACTCGAAGAGCGGGTGCCCGATGAGGTGACCTCGGCGGTCGAAGAACAGGTCCCAGAGGAGGTAACTTCGGAGGTCGACGACCGAATCGAAGAACAGATCGAAGCGACCGTCGACGAGCGGATCCGCGCCGAAATCGGAGCCCCGGCTGACGGATCCGATCAGGAGACTGCGAACGAACAGTAATCGCGAAAGCGGAATCTCTGCGGGATCGTTCCCGTCTCGCGACGGTCCGACGATCCTCGTTTTACGTCTGTATAAAAACGCTATTTTCGAAAGCGCTACCGCGGGAGGCGCTCGGTCGCTACGTTAGGCCTCAATCTCGATTTCGGTGCCGGTGACGCCGGCATCCGTCGCGACCGGCAGGCTCACTTCGAGGATACCGTTGGTGTACTCGGCTGTGATGGCCTCCTCGTCGACGTCCTTCGGGAAGCGGAACCGCTGGTGGTACGTTCTGCGCTGGTTGCGGTGTTCGTCGTCGTGTTCGGCGGCGATGTTGAGGACGCCGTTCTCCCACGACACCGTGATCTCTTCTGGATCGAAGCCCGGCATCTCGACGCTGAGAACGAACTCGTCGTCCTCCTCGTACAGTTCGTAGTCGCTTCCTCCGAGTTCGAACAGTTCGCTTGGGAAATCGAGGCTCTGCATCCAAGAGCTCGTGGGACTCGTGGGCAGTGCCATTGCTGTTCACCTCGGTTGCAGCCGATATTTGTTCGCGGTTCGTAATAAATTTTTCGGTGGTTTTATACATAATGATCGCTGTCGCGACAGGGATATTTTTTACCCGCGGCTCGCTACTCACGGCGTGAGACTGCTCGCGACGACGAACGGCGGCTTAGAATCGATCGCCGCCGACGAGTTGGCGGAGCTTCTCGGAGCCGACGCGTCGATCCACCATCGGGGCGTCGTCGAGTTCGAGGCCGATGTAGAAGACGTGTATACGCTTCACTACCGGGCCAGAAGCCTCCACCGGGTCATGGCTGTACTGGTCGACGCCCCCGTCGACGAGCTCGAAGACATCTATCGGTTGACCACCGGGGCGTCCGTCGCCGAACGACTGCCGGAGACCGATTTCGGCGTGGTCGGGACGAGACACGGGACCCACGACTTCACCAGTATGGACGTTGCCGAGCGGGTCGGACAGGCAGTCATCGACACGTATCGCGAGGCAACCGGAACCCGGCTACCGGTCGATCTCGACGATCCGACGGTGCGGCTCGAAGCGTACCTCTACGATGATCGGTTTACGCTCGCGATCGATCTGACCGGCGATTCGTTGCACAAACGGCCCTATCGAGTCTGTGAACACGACGCGCCGCTCCGGGGCACGATCGCGTACTCGATGCTACGGATCGCCGAATACGGCGCCGACGATCGGCTCGTCGATCCGATGGCCGGTTCGGCGACGATTCCGATCGAGGCGGCGATGGCGGCGGCTGACTGCGTGCCCCGTCCTGATCTCGACCCGAAGTTCGAGGTGCTGCCGGGCTACGATGGCGAGCGGTTCGGCGAACTCAGAGCCGAACACTCGGCCGAAACTCCGTCACTCGACATCGAAGCCCGGGACCGCCGCGAGAAGTGGCGGCGGTGTGCACGCGAAAACCGTGACGCTGCCGAGCTGTCTGCCGTGATCGATATCGTCGCTGCCGACGCCTGCGAGGCCTCTATCGAAGCCGACTGTGTTGTCACCAACCTTCCGTTCGGAATCCGGGTCAACGACGACCTCCGGGCGCTCTATCAGGGATTCGCCGAGCAACTGTCCGCGGGCGACGTCGATCGCGTCGTTGCGCTTACGACCGCGCCCGACCTGCTTCCGTTCGAGCCGACCGACCGCTACGAGATCCCCTACGGCCGGCTCGATGCGACGATCGTCGTCCACGAGCTGTGACGGAGTGCGCGTCGGGCTGTCGGTGTGTACATACTCGATATGGTCTCTGGCACTTTCCGGTATCTTTATGAACAATAATGTAATATAACGAGGTACATGCGAGACACTGCTTGCGGCCGTGGGTCGCTGCTCGCTCTCGGCGTACGTGTACGATAACCCCTGTTTTTGAACGTACGGCCGACGACCACTTCCGAACCTAACCCAAAATGAGCACGAACCCCCAGACGACGCCCGAATCGCAGCCAACAACCACCAGAACGACAGAGATCGCGGCCCGCGGTCGAACGGACCCGTGGGCGGCACCGGACGAGGCCGCCGCGGCCCCTTCCACCCGCGCCCAGCGACAGTTCGAGCCGACGTGCCGCAAGCGGGTCCGAAGCCTCGTCGACGAAGAAAACGCCTACTGCGAGTAGGCGATCACTTGACCGGCCGACCTTCCTCCGTCGGCGGCGCGATGTGATCGATGAACGCCTCGACGTCGGGCTCTTCGACCGTCACGCGGACGTGAAGATCCCCGAGTTCACTGCCCTCGCCGACGGCGAAGTTGATGAGCCCTTCAAAGGCAGCTTGCTTTTTGAGATCAAAGGTGAACGTGTTGCCGTTCTGATTCGCGAAGAACGCCCCGCGGGCCGTGTCGAGAATGGCCTGTTCGTGGAGGCGTTCCGAAAAGTGCTCCATCGAATGGGCCGTCGCCAGGAGTTCGCCGGGATGCGATTCGACCTCGGCCTCCGGAAAGACGTTCTCGATCGCGTCGACGACTCGATCAGTCACTTCGGTCCCGTTGACCGGGGCGGTGATCTCGATGTCAATACTGTAGATCATTCCAGCACCTCTTGGACCCGGCTGCGGAACCGTTCTAGGGTGTCGGCGTTCTCGATCGTCACGTCGGCACGATCCAGCGCGTCGTCGAGGCCAAACCCTAACTCGCGTTCGTCGCGTGCTCGCAGGCTTTCGCCGTCTTCGACGTCGTCTCGGTTTCGATCGGCGATCCGCTCTTTGCGGATCTCAAAGGGGGCTTCGATAGCGACGAGGCTGAACGCTTCGCCGAAGCGTTCCTCGAAGACGTCGACCTCGGTTCCGGAGCGGATCCCGTCGACGACGACGGTCTCGTGTTCTTCGAGGGCGCCCTCGATGTGCGGCAACGACGCCTCGGCGATCGCCGTCGGACCGTTCTCCTCCCGGAGCGTCGACGCGACCTCGCCGTGATGTTCGGCAGGCTCCAGCCCGCGCTCGCGACACTCGGCGCGGATCACGTCGCCCATCGTTACGACGGGTACGTCCATCCGCTCGGCGACAGCCGCGAACTCGCCTTTCCCGCTGCCCGCCAGTCCGACGGTTCCGATGACTCGCATTCGTCTCCGGGTACGACGAGCGAGCGTTTCAAGGCTTTGTTGTGCGTCTTCGGCCGGCAAGCGGTCCGGAACAACCCGTGCCGTTTTTGAATCACCGCCGAGTATTCGGTTTCGAGGGCACGTAGCTCAGCTCGGACAGAGCGTCGGACTTCTAACCGCGCCGGTGTTCCGGTGTGGGAAGACATCCGATGGCCGTGGGTTCGAATCCCACCGTGCCCGTGAAGCCGCCGAGTGAACACGAGGCGTGCTGAACAAGCACGCAGGGGATTCGAATCACGCCAGACCGAACGGAGTGAGGTCTGGCCTCGGGTGAATATCCCACCGTGCCCGTCCGCTTTTTTATCATCGAATGGTTCACGGAGTGGAGTGTTTATAAAAGCACCAAGATTACTGTTTGAATTCAGTGCTCGCAATAAATATCGAAATTACGATGTTTGCTTCCTCATTGAGACCTACTACCGCAGACAGCGTATCCATTCAGCCATGGAAGTAAAAATCCGATTTTGACTTCCTGTGCGGCGAAGTATCCCGAAGTTTGGCGATCTTAGCTGGGGTCTTGTCTCGAACGATGACAACATCGTAGGACCCGTCCGTTGCGACAGCTCCCCCGACGCTACCCACCGCTCTAACGAGATGCCCTGCGTTTTCACTGCCGATAAAAACCATCGAAGCGTCTTCATCCTGTGCCACCTTCCGCAGATGACCCGCTATCGTGCCGGACGGAGCGTTTCGGTCTACAACTTTGTGGCGGAAATCAGCACTCGGACACAAATCCGTCACTTGCTTATGCAGTGTTGAAATGACAGATTTCAGATTAAATTCCTCGTTCCGTTTGATCCAGTCGTGCTCTCTGGCGTAGTCTCTGTCCCCGTTCGGGATGACACTTATAGCTAATATGTCTTCGTCAAACACGTTCCCGAATTCGGTGGCGCGAACAAGTGCTGCTTCAGCCAGCTTCGATCCATCGAATGGAACGACTAGTGTCATACTCCGGTATTGCCCGGTATGACGTAATCTGTTTTGCCCTCTTTCACCTCGAAACGCAACAAGACGACATGCTTCGAAGGGTGTTTCGCTTCTTCGAGAACTTTGAGCAATATCGAGCGACTGCCAGGCTAACAAGCTCGACGGCCCGTTCGACGGACCGACGCAGATCCGATTCCGGGGGTCGTCCATTGGCCGATCCCTCCCGAACGAGTCAGTCACGAAGAATTTCAACAGAGCCATCTCCGCAGATCCCTCGGCCGCCTGCGGAAACTCCCCTCGCAAAAACCCGGAGAAAAATCTCCGACGGCGAAACGTGCTCGCTTCGCTTGGATGCTTGATGTCCGTTGCGTTGACGAAACGTTAAGGAATCACTACCCGGTATCGACACGCGATGGAAACCACCCATCGCATCGTGACCGGGGACGCCCGGTCCCTCTCGCAGGTCGACGACGATTCGGTCGAATTGGTCGTTACCTCTCCGCCGTACCCGATGATCGAGATGTGGGACGAGCTGTTTGTGGATCTAAATCCCGAGATCGCCGAGCACATTGAGGCGGGCGACGGACAGGCCGCCTTCGCCCGGATGCACGAGGAACTCGAAACGGTCTGGAAAGAAGTCAGCCGAGTGCTCGTCGACGGGGGGATCGCCTGTATCAACATCGGCGACGCGACCCGGACGGTGGACGACAGCTTTCGAGTGTTTCAGAACCACTCGCGAGTCATCGACGCCTTCGAATCCCTGGGGTTCGAACCGCTACCCGAGATCCTCTGGCGGAAGCCGGTCAATTCGGGCGCGAAGTTCATGGGCTCCGGCATGTTGCCACCGAACGCCTACGCGACGCTCGAACACGAGTACGTGCTCGTCTTCCGGAACGGGAAAGCCAGCCGACGTTTCGAGCCCAAGTCTGATCGGCGCTACGAGGCGGCGTACTTCTGGGAGGAACGGAATCGGTGGTTCTCCGACGTCTGGACGGAGGTCAGGGGCGAACTCCAGGCGCTCGAAACCGACGGTCTGCGGGATCGATCCGCGGCCTATCCCTTCGAGATTCCCTACCGGCTCATCAACATGTACTCCGTCTACGGGGATACGGTGCTCGACCCGTTCTGGGGGACGGGCACGACCTCGCTCGCGGCGATGGTCGCCGCTCGACACTCGATCGGATACGAACTGGACGAGGACTTCGTCGGACTGTTCGACGAAGCGGTCGGAAACGTTCCCGAGCACTCCCGAAACGTCATCGGACAGCGGTTGGCGGATCACGAACAGTTCGTCGAGGAGCGACCGGCGGACGGAAAGCCGTTCAAATACCGGGCCGACAACTACGATTTCCCGGTCACCACGAAGCAGGAGAAATCGATCCGGTTCTACACCGCCGCCGCAGTCCGCGAGACGGGTGGGGACTACGAGATCTCACACGAACCCGCCGAGCGCGCGGATCTGCGGTTCGAAGAACCAGAGTGACCCGATCGAATTCCCCCCGATCGCTGACCGAAGGCGCTTCGTCGACGCTACTCTGCCCCGTCAGAGGGCGTCCACCCGACGAACTCCCCCTCGTCGATCGGGACCGACAGCGAGTCCAAAATGCGTGCAGTCATCAAGTAATGCCCGGCTAGCATCGTCAGGCCGACGACGGTTTCGGTGTCTGTGACTTCGACGGCGGCCTCGAAGAGCGGATCGACCACCGTCCCCGTCGCGACGGCACTGGCGTACCGCATGATGGCCTGTTCCCGTTCCGGGAACGCCGTATCGTCGCCGTGGGCGATGGCGTTGATCTCTTCGGTCGTGATCCCCGCGTCCCGACCGAGTTCGACGTGTTGGTGCCACTCGTAGGGTGCCCGAACCGTCCGGGCAATCGTCAGAATCGCCAGTTCCCGCTCCCTGGTCGAGAGGTCGCCGGCGTTCCACAGCGCGGTCCCATAGCGCATGTACGCCTGCATCGCTTCGGGGACGTGGCCCATCGACTGAAAGAGGTTCAGCTCGCCGAGCACGTCCTCGCCGAAGAGATACTGGTAGTCCTCCGGGAGTTCTTCCTGTGTCACGAGCGGCACGCGTGCGTCGTCGCGGTCCATACGTGCCCTCGGGCGAACCGGCACATAATTCTATGGCCGCCGGAACGTCGCTCGCTCGATCGAAACGAGGATGCGCCGTCCCGAACGGTTCCGGCCAACCCGAGCATCGCGAGGGCGCTCGCTTTCAGCCCGCCACCGCAGCCTCGAACTCCCGGCCGAAGACGACGAACAGCGCCAGACCGACCAGGCCGACCCCGGTCGCGACGCTGAAGGCGGTCACCGGCGAAACGGCGTAGATCGCGCCGCCGACGGCGGCCGAGGGGATGACGACGACGTTTCGGACGAGGTAGTACGCTCCCGTCACCCGGCCGCCCGTGCCGGCTTCGGCCGGCCCGACGATGAGCGCCTTGTGAGCCGGCAGGCCGGCAAACCGGAGCCCCGACAGCGCGAACAGAAGCGCCAGCACCCCCGCATTTTCGGGAGCGTTGATGAGCAACACCGGGAACACGGCGTAGACCGAGAACCCGAGCGCGACGACCGGCTTCAGTCCGATCCGCCGGGAGAGCCGCGAGACGGGCAGCATGATCAAAAGGGCGACGAGCATCTCGATCGCGAGCAACACGCCGAAGTACGCGTCCGGCGAGAGGGAGCCGACGAGCGGGAGCCGAACGCCGACCGAGAGGAACTCCGTGACGACGATGACGAAGAAGACGTAGACCATCCCGTTGCCGAACCGGACGAGCGTGTCGGCGACGAGCAACGGCCGCAGTTCCTCGGGCATCGACCGGAGATCCGCGACGACCGTCGAGACGCCCTCGAAGGACTTTCCGAGGCTGTCCTCGCTCGCGTCGTAGAGGAAATGCTGTGTGAGCGTCGCGGCGAACCCGAACGCCGCCGCGACTGCAAGGATGACCCGAAACCCCGTCTCGAAGGCGAAGGTGGTCAGGATCCCGGCGGCGAACAGCGGTCCCAGAAGGAAGGCTGTCCGGCGGACGGTCTCGGTGCTCGCAAAGCCAGTCGCCAGCCGGTCCGGTTCGACGGCCTGCTTGACGACCGCGAACGTAGCGCCGAGACCGAACGATTTCCACGCCTGGGCGAAGACCAATCCGAGGAAGATCCCGACAGGGACGACCGCGGGTTCGAGCCAGCCAACGACGATTTCTCGGCCCAGTATCCCGACCGTCGTTCCGAGTGCCGGAACGGTCACCGTCCCGAACAGCCCCGCGAAGAGCCAGACGAGAAACCCCACCGTCGAGGCAAGCCCGAAGAGCGTCAACGCGAGTCGCGAGCCGATCCGGTCCGAAACGGCGCCACCAGGGTAGGGATAGACTGCGCTGATAGCGTTCCCGAAGGTGCCGAACAGCCCGATCGCGACCGCTCCTGCCCCGAGCACTGACATATACCGGGGGATATACCGGCTCGTCATCTGGAACCCGAGGCTGAACGCAAACATCGCGACCGACAGCACCAGAACGTCCCGTTCGAGGGCCAGGAACTGCCGGAGTGTCGATCGAACGTCCGCCCCGTCGGGGGCCATGTCGGTTCGTGATTCGAGCACAGCCGGAATAAATCCCTTGTGGCGAAACGACCGCGTAGTGTTAAGTCACTCCCGGCGGAACGCCGAGCATGCACTACGGTAGCGGTGATCACCTCTACGAACTCGTCGACGGGTGGGCCGACTTGCCGGGCGGGGACTCGTTCGTCGACGCCGGTCGTGTGTGTATCGACGACAACGACGATGTCTTGATCTTGAACCGTAGCGATCGCCCGGTGATGAAATTCGACGCGGACGGCGCGTTTCGTTCCTCGTGGGGCGAGGGGTACTTTTCGGATCGCCCACACGGGATGGGGATCGGCCCCGAGGGCAACGTCTACTGCACCGACGACGGAAACCACACCGTCCGGAAATTCGCGCCCGACGGCGAACTCCTGATGACGTTGGGGACTGAACACGAACCCTCGGAGACGGGGCATCGACACAGTTGGGATATCCTCGAACGGGTCGCCTCGATAGAGCGTAGCGCAGGGCCGTTCAACGGTCCGACGGGCGTGACGGTGTTGGATTCGGGCGAAATATTCGTCGCGGACGGCTACGGTAACGCCCGCGTCCACGCGTTCGATCCGGAGGGGGAGTTGCGTCACTCGTGGGGTGACCCCGGTGCGGAACCGGGACGGTTTCGCCTTCCGCACTCCATCCAGCACGATGACGCGAACCGGCTCTGGGTGACTGATCGGGAGAACTCCCGAATCCAGATCTTCGACACCGACGGTCGGTTTATCGAGGAATGGACCGACCTGATCTCCCCGACAGACGTAGCGATCGATGACGGAACGGTCTACGTCTCCGAACTCTGCAAGCGGGTCAGCGTGTTCACCTTCGACGGGGAACTGCTGGCGCGGTGGGGGAACGAGGCCCACCCCGACGATCCGCTGTTCGTCGCCCCCCACACCATCGCTGTCGACTCGGCAGGGGACCTCTACGTCGGGGAGACTTCGTACGCGTACGCTGACACGGATCGTGGTGTCCGAACAGTACAGAAATTCGAGCGCGTCTGATAGCGCGGCGCGAGCGTGTCGCTACGGGATCAGCCGTTCGATTTCGGTCACGAGGATGTCGGTCGCGCCGACGGCTTTCAGGTCGGGGATCACCTCGAAGACCTCCCGTTCGTCAACGACGACGTGAACGGCGACCGTCTCGCCGTCGGCGACGTCCATCACCGTCGGCCCCCCCATTCCCGGAATCTCCGCTTTCAGGTCTTCGAGCGAATCTCGGGGCACGTTCATCATCAGGTATCGCTTGCCGTCGGCGTCGATCACCGACCGGAGCGCCGTCTTGACCTGCGTCACCTTGGGATCGTCGGCGACGGTGGGGTCGGCGAAGAGCCTGACCGACGATTCGAGCACCTCGTCGACGATCGAAAGGCGGTTCATCCGGAGCGTCGTCCCCGTCGAAGTGATGTCGACGATCGCGTCGGCGATGTCGACGTGGGGTGTCAGCTCCGTCGCGCCGGAGACCTCGACGATATCGGGCGAGACGCCGATCGTCTCGAAGTATTCCCGAGTGATCGTCGGGAACTCGGTCGCGACGGTGCCGCCGGAGAGCTCTTCGGGCGAGTTCACGCCGCCGTCCTCCGGCGAAGCGAGCACGAGCCGGCAGGCACCGAACTCCAGATCGAGGAGATCGACGAGATCCGCGCCGGACTCTCTGGCCTGATCGAGGCCGGTGATACCGAGCGCAGCCGCCCCGTCGGAGACGTACTCGGGGATGTCAGCCGCGCGCGCGAAGAGAACGGAGACGTCCGGATCGACGGTGTCGGCGTAGAGTTTCCGCTCGGCTTCGCCCTGTACGTGGAGTCCGGCGCGCTCGAGAAGTTCCAGTGCCGGCTCGTGGAGGCGCCCCTTGTTGGGTACGGCGATGCGCATACCCCGACCTTGTGGTGGGCGGGTCTTTTCGTTGTCGGGTCCCGCCTATCGGAGGCCCCGCGACGGCGTCGGTCCGCCCGCCAGGCTTTCACCAGGATTTGCAGTCCGCACACACGAGCCGATCGTCGTCCCGCCAGCGGCGCTCGACCGCTGTCCCACACGCGGCGCAGTCCGCCCGCTCGGGCGTCCACGCGTAGGTCGCCGTCGCCGGTTCGACGGGCTCTCCGGTCGTCGCGTCACTTTCGGTCGGTTCGGCCGTTCCGTCGGCGTCAGCATCAGGGGCCGTCGATTCGTCGCCCTCGCCCGTGGCTGACCCTCCTTCCGCGGAGCCGTCGAGGAATTCTTCGAGCGAGGTCTCACGCATACGACACGCTAGCGGTTCGGAGCGCATAGAACTGTCCCTCGGTGCACTCGAATGTCAACGAACAGGATCGGCGAATACTCTATCACTCGGGCCCCAGTGTGTATCCCCACCATGTCGCTACTCCACACCGACACCGTAGACCGGATCCTTTCGATGACTGCGACCGGGACCGACGAGGTACTCACCGAAATGGAAGCACGGGCCGAGCGCGAAGAGTTCCCGACGGTTGGCCCCGAAGTCGGGGCGTTCCTCCGGCTCTGTGCCCGACTCACCGACGCGACGTCCGTCTTCGAGTTCGGGTCCGGGTACGGCTACTCGGCGTACTGGGTCGCTCCCGCCGTCGGCTCCGACGGACGGATTGTGCTCACCGAGGTCGACGAAGACGAACTCGAACAGGCGCGATCGTATTTCGAGCGCGGAGGCTACGCGGACCGCGCCGTCTTCGAGCTCGGTGACGCGCTTGAAACCGTCGCCCGACACGATGGACCGTTCGACCTCGTGCTTCTCGATCACGAGAACGACCGCTACGTCGAGGGGTTTGAGGCCGTCCGGGGGATGGTTCCGACGGGCGGGGTCGTCGTCGCCGAGAACGTTCTGAATTCGGGGACGAGCATGGCCCCGCCGGACCTGGCGGCGTCCCTGCGCGGGGAGCGAACCGCCGCCGACGGATCGACGCTCAACGGCGTCGAGACGTATCTCTCGCACGTCCGCGCCGATCCCGACTTCGAGACGACCGTGCTGCCCATCGGCGACGGGGTGTTCGCCTCGGTGCGGACATAGTGCGGTCTCCCGTGTCGCTCCCGCCGAGTTGGGGCTCCGAGACGGATACACACAAGTAGATGCGGCCGAATCGTCATGTATGGTCGATATCCAGACCGGCCTTCAGGACAACACGGTCGGAGCCGTCGAACAGTTCGCCGAAATCGCGAGTGTCGATCCGGCCGTCGCGGCAATGTTGCTCAGCGGCGCGATCATCACCGGATTCGCGATCGGTGTCTTCGGTATCGCAACGCTCGGTGCCGTCCTCTCATCGCTCAAGCGTGGTCTCTCCGGTTCTCAAGAGCCGAACCAGCCAGTCTGATCGCTTCGTCGAGATCCGGCCCGAGCGGCGAGCCGACGACGAAGCTATCGGCATGGTCCATTACTGCGTCGATCCGTTCTTCGATCTTCTCCGGTGTGCCGGCGATACAGAACGCGTCGATCATCCCCTCTGTGACTGTCCCGAAGGCAGCCTCGAAGTCGCCGGCCGAGATCCGTTCACCGATCCGTTCGGCCCGTTCGTGATCGATCCCGTGTCGATCCAATACTGGCGGGGCCGCCCCGGCCGCGATGAACGCGACCGGCGGACGGGCGGCCTCCCGGGCAGCCTCGTCGTCGGTCGCGACTGAAACGGACGCGTAGGCGGCGAAATCGAAGTCGCCGCGCTCGTCGGGACGCTCCGCGAGCCCCGCATCGACCTGTTCGGCCGCCCACGCGAAGTCCTTCGGATGTGACCCGTTCAACAGCACCCCGTCAGCGTGTTTGGCGGACATCTGGATCATCTGTGGACCCTGTGCCCCGATGTAGACAGGGATCGATTCGCTCGGCGGTTCGAAATTGAGTCCCGCATCAGTCGCCTGGAAGGTGCCGTCGTGATCGACCCGCTCGCCGGCGAAGAGATCCTGGGCGACTTTGAACGCCTCTAGCACCCGCCGAAGCGGCCGGTCGCGCTCGAACCCGAGGTTCTCCAGCGTGGACCGATCGCCGGGTCCGATGCCGAACACGGCACGCCCACCGGCGGCCTCGTCGAGCGACGCGACACGCGAGGCGAGTGTCACCGGATGGGTCTCGTAGGGGTTTACGATGCCGGGACCGAGTCGGATATCATCGGCTCTTTGGGCGATCCGGTCCAGCGCGACGAAGGGATCCCGATTGTTGTAGTGCGACGAACTGAACACGGTATCGAAGCCGGCGGCTTCGGCCGCGACGCCGAGTTCGGCGATCCGATCGACCGGATGCTCGGGGGTGAGTTCGATTCCGATCATGCGCCGAACTCCCATTCGCGGAGCGCTTCGCGAACGATATCGTCCTCGTCGCTGCGGAAGAGATTCTCGCTCCCGGCGTGGTCACCGAACTCGAATCCGCGGACGACGGCCGCCGGAGTGCCGCCACCTCCTTCGCCGGTGACGAGGTTCGCCGATGCAGCGAGTTCGTCGACGACGGCCTGGACAGTGACGTCCAGTTCCCGCCCGTCCCGATCCGACTCACCGCGCCAGTCGCGGGCCGCCGGCATACCCGCCCAGCCGATAGCGACGCCCCGCTGGCCGTACCGGAACGGCCGGCCGGAGGTGTCGGTGACGATGACCGGCACGTCGAGCGCCGCCGAGAGACGATCCGCCGAGGCCGTCGGATCGGCGGGCAGCAGGAGCAAATCCGCGCCGGGCACGTTCGAGCGGTCGATCCCTGCATTGACCGTTACGTGGCCGAACCGCGTTACCGAGAGGATGAACGGCGCTTCGGTGAGCAGTTCCTCGCTCTCTTCGATGACAGCCTGCGCAAAACGGGAATCCTTCGACTCGCCGGTCACCGCCTCGAGACGGGTGGCGATCTCTTTTGCCCGCTTCGAGGCCGGGAACGCCGAAAGGTCGGCTTTGCGCCCCTCGGCTTTCGAGACGACGGTGCTCGCGATACAGAGCACGTCGTCGGCTCCGAACTCGACCCGGGCGTCGACGAAGTCCGCGAGGTCGTCGCCGGCCCGGACTTCGGGCAGTCCTTCGATAGCGAACGTTTCCATACTCCATGAAGGGTGGCAGCAAACAAAAAGGACCGCGGTACCGGAGCCTGTCTTCTTGCCGACCGGAAATATATGCCGTTGCGATCCGTGCGTCCGGCATGAACGGCGAGACCGCCGCCGGGATCTTTCGACACGGAACCGAGATCCTGCTGGTCCGTCGCGGCGATCCGTCTTCGAATCGATGGGACGCTGTCTTGGCTCGGTCTGACGACGCCGACGAACGCTCCGTTCGAAGGCGGTTGGTCTCGGCCGTCGGCGTCGATACCGCAACGTTCGTCCGGAGCGCCGACCCGATCGAGATCGAGAATGGCGGGATCGAACGGACGGTTCGTCCCTACCTGTTCGAGTGTGACGTTCGCGAGTCGACGTTCGACGAGTCGATCGCCGCCCACGAGTGGGTTCAGCCACCGGCGATGCTCGATCGGGAGACTGTACCGGGACTCTGGAGGGTGTACCGCTCGATCGCACCGTCGGTCCGGACGGTTCGGGCGGACACCGAACACGGAGCCGGCTTCGTTTCGCTTCGCGCACTCGAGGTGCTCCGGGATCGAGCCGCGGCCGCCGCCGTCACCCACAGTGGATACGGATCGGTTGCGACCACCGCTCGCGACCTGCGCCGTGCCCGGCCGAGTATGCGGGTCATCGAAACCCGAATCGACCGGGTCATGGCGAGCGCCGAAGGTACGGTGGCTTCGGTTCGTGATCGGGCGATGGCCGCGTGTACGGCGGCGGTTCGGGCGGACGAGGCGGCGGCCGAACGTGCGGCCTCGATACTCGGCGACCGGGTGCTTACGCTGTCGCGGTCCGGAACTGTTCGTTCGGCGCTCGAAGCCGCGCGTCCGGACTCGGTGTTCGTCGCCGAATCGCGGCCGGCGCGCGAGGGGGTCAGTGTCGCCGAGCAACTGGCCGAAACCGGGATCGAAGTGACCCTTCTCGTCGATGCCGCGATGGAAGGACTCATCGCTCGGGGCTCCATCGATACCGTCCTCACGGGCGCGGACGCCGTCCTCGAAGATGGTAGCGTGGTCAACAAGATCGGGACTCGAACCGCGATGCGGGCGGGCATAGCCGCGGGGATCGACACCTATGCCGTCTGTTCGCGGGACAAGGTCGTCCCTGGGATGGAGTTCGATCCCGAGTTCGGAGCTTCGGTGGCTGTCTACGAGGGCGAGGTCGACCTCGCTGTCCACAATCCGACCTTCGAACGAGTGCCCCCGACAGCCGTTTCCGGGATCGTCTCCGAGGACGGGATCCACTCACCGGCAGATGTGCGATCGGTCGCCCGGGAACACGCATCGTACCGCGGGTGGGACGAGTGAGGTTTTCGGTCGCTCGAGGGCATCAGGTCGTCCGTTCTGCTTGCTGACCTTTATGTACGGTAGCGAACATAGCCGTCATAATGCGTGGGGATGTCTCCGATCGGTTTCTCGGCGGGGTCGCCGTCTCCGGTCTGGGTGCCGTCTTGACGACCGTGACGCTCCTCGACGTCTACGAAGACGCCGCTTTACAGGGTAATCCGCTCTATTCGACGCTTTTCGAAAATCTCCTCCCGCTCGGGATCGACCTCGCGTTGATCGCTGCTGGTGTTCTTCTCGCCATCGATCGGCTCCCGTACGCGGGGTTCGCCGGACGGATCGCCGGCTGGAGCCTTTTCGGCGCTGCGACGCTTTTTGCGATCACCGGCTGGGTGTATTACTTCCAGCTTCGTCAGGGTGATCTCAAGCCGCTAGTCATCTTCAGCCACGTCGTCGCGATGGGCGCGCTCGCTGGGCTTTTGATCGGTGTGTATGAGGGGAGCCGGCTCGAACGCGAATCCGAACTCCAGATCGAGCGGGATCGGACCTCGACGCTCTTCGAGAACAGCTCCGACTGCATCGCCGCCGTCGAGTTCGTCGACGGCTGGCCGGTCGTCAGACGAATCAACGACGCGTTCCGGCGGACGTTCGGGGTCTCCGAGGACGATATCGTTGGCGAACGGCTCGACGATGTCATCGTCCCGCCGGAGCGAACGGAAAACGCCGTAGCGATCAACGAGCGCGCTCAGGAGGGCCACCACCTCGAAGACGAAGTGTTCCGACAGACCGCGTCCGGAGAAACGCGCGTGTTCCGTCTGCAGGCCATCCCGCTCGAGAGCGAGACGACAGCCATCGACGGCTACACCGTCTACACGGATATCACTGACCAGCACCGTCATGAGTCCCGGATGACAGCGCTGCACGACGCGACCAGGGAGCTTATGAACGCGGAATCCATCGATCAAGTGACCGATCTGGCCGTCGGTTCGGTCGCCGGGGTGCTTGATCTCCGAATCGCCGGCATCTATCTCTACGAACCGGCTACCGATCGACTCGCACCCGCCGCCTTGACCGAACGAGCGACGGCCCTCGTTGGGGAGCCGGACGCCTTTGATCGGGGCGAGGCGATCGCCTGGACGGTCTTCGAGACGGGCGACCCGGAGTACGTCCGCGACGTTCACGCCAGGGCCGATGCCTACGGCGACGACTCACCGATCCGCAGCGAATTGATTCTCCCGCTCGGGGAGTGGGGCGTGTTGTTGATCGGCTCTGAGTCCGTCGACGCCTTCGACGAGTCGGATTTTTCGCTTTCACGGACGCTGGCCGCCAACGTCGAGGCTGCGATGGACCGCACCGAACGACGCCGAGAACTCGAAGCCCAAAACGAACGTCTCGATACTTTCGCCAGTGTCGTCAGTCACGACCTCCGGAACCCGATCGGGGTCGCCAAGGGCTACCTCCAGTTGGCCCGGGAGGACGACCCCGAGGCGCTCGATCGGATCGAAGACGCGCTCGATCGGATGGATCGCCTCATCGATACGCTTCTCACGCTCGCCCGATCCGGAGAGTCGATCGGAAACCCCGAGGCGGTTTCTCTGCCCGAGGTTGCGACGGCCGCCTGGCAAACTGTCGAGACTGACGATGCAACGCTTGAGGTCGACATCGAGGACGGCCCTGACGCGACCGTCCGGGCTGATTCCGAGCGACTGCAACAGCTCCTCGAGAACCTGTTTCGGAACAGTGTGGAACACGGCTCATCCGACTCGGAAGCCGACGAACCAGGCGTTGCCGTTCGTATCACGCGGCTGCCCGATGGATTCGCAGTCGAAGACGACGGCTGTGGAATCCCGGAACCGGACCGTGAGGAGGTTTTCGAACAGGGTTACACGACCGCCGCGGAAGGGACTGGGCTAGGACTGACGATCGTCAACGAAATCGCCGACGCTCACGGCTGGGAGGTCTCCGTCGGTGAGTCCGAATTCGGCGGCGCGCGGTTCGAATTCACCGTTTCGGGGGCGTGATTCGATTGTCGAACCAGACCGCATATTGGTCTCGAACGACTCAATCCGACATGGTGTTTCGAGTCGCCGTCGTGACCCTCTGTCTTCTCCTCGCGCTCGTCGGCGCCGCCTCGTTCGTCGTCGCCCCGGGTGCGTCTACCCCCGATCCGGCCCAGTTCGACCGAACCGTCGCGATGGGGTTGACGCTCGAAGAACAGCGGGCGCTCGAAGAACGGATCGTCCCGCGTGCTCAAGTCGCCTACTCACAGTACCCCTACCTCGTCGGCTACCGTGGGGTAGGCCTCGCGGCGGCCGCGGTCGATAATCCGCTGGTCAGACAGCAGTTCGGATATCCGCAGGTCGTATACGTCGAGGTCGCTCCCCCCGACGTGTCGCTCGACGAGTCCGGCTATCTCGTCGGCGAGTACACTAGCGAGTGGATTCCGGCCGCCGAGGCCGCCTTCGTAGTCGGCAGCGACGCCCGGACCCCATCCGGAACAACGCCGGTCGTCTTCGCCGACGAGGGACGGGCGGCCGAATTCGCATCGGCTCACGGCGGCGAGGTCGTCGGCTGGGAGGCACGCGATCAGTTCGAGGTGACACGCTCGGACGGATCGGTTGCCCGCGACCGAATCGAAACACAACACGCCGCCGCCAACGAGACGGTCGAAGCAGCCGCCGAGCTGCTTGATCGGCCGGCCGGCCCGGTGGTCGGGGAAGACAAGCCGACGTTGCGGGCCGCTATTGAGAGTGCCGAGGCCGGGACCATCGTTCGACTCCCGCCCGGTACGTATCAGGGACCAGTCGAGGTCAACAAATCGGTAACGATCGTCGGCGACGACGCCACGATTGTCGGCGACGACAACGGAACTGTCGTCACCGTCACCGCCGATGACGTCGCGATCTCCGGCGTCTCGATCACCGGCGTCGGCGAGTCGCTCAGCCGAGACGACACCGGAACCGAAGACGAGCGCTCCGACTGGGATCGCCAGACGGAGGAAGCCTACGGTTACTCCGACGCCGCGATCACCGCCGACAGCGTCGACCGGCTCCTCGTTACCCGTATCGAGGTTGACACGCCCGCATCCGGGATCGTTCTCCGGGACGTTGAGCGGGCTGTTGTCGACGACGTGCGGATCAACGGGACCGACCAGTGGGTGGACGGATTCATGGGTGTCGTCGCGATTCGATCGCCGGCTGTGGTACAGCACTCGACGTTCGTCGACGGCCGTGACGGCGTCTATACCCACCGATCGAGCGGGATCACGATCCGTAACAACCGGTTTATCAACGGTCGGTTCGGCACCCACTTCATGTACACCTCCGACGCGCTCTTCGCCGGGAACTGTGCGACGGACCAGGAACTATCGGGGGTCATCGTCATGACGAGCCCGTCGGGGATCGCGATCGCGGACAACGTGATTATGGATACCGAACAGGGCATTTCGACGAGCGGCTCGGACTCCTATATCGGCGGCAACATCGTCGTCGATACCGGCCAGGCGATCAGTACGAGCGCGCGGAACTCGATGTACGCCGACAACACCGTCGTCGATAACGAGGTCGGCTTCCGCGCCTCGGCCGTCTTCCCGACAAGCGTCGTCGTTCGGAACGACGTCGTCGACAACGAACGACACGTCCGGGCGACGACCGGCCCGCTCCGGGTCTGGAGCCGCGGCGACGAGGGCAATTACTGGAGCGGCGCGGCAGGACTCGACCGCCGGTACAGTCCGACGGATCCCGTCGATAGCCGCCTCCATCGAACCGACGCGGCACGGACGCTCGCGACAGCCCCGATCGTCCGCGGGCTCCGAGTCCTTCGTGGATCGGTCCCCGGAATGCGTGGCGAAAGCGTCGTCGATGCTGCACCCCGAGACGCGCCGGCACATCCCGACCGCCTGGAAACAGCCGAGCGACTCGCCGACGGCAGCGCGGACCTCGAGGAGGTGTGTGCGGCGTGACCGACGCTCCAATCCTTCGACTGGACGCGATCTCGAAGTCGTTCGGCACCGTCGAGGCGCTGTCGGACGTTTCGGCGTCGATTCCATCCGGATCCGTCGTCGCCGTGGTCGGCCCGAACGGGTCGGGGAAGACGACGCTGATCCGGATCCTCGTCGGCGATCTCGCCGAGACGTCCGGGAGCGTCGCTTATGAGGGTCCTGAAGCCGACCGGCCGATCGGCTATCTCCCGCAGAATCCGACCTTTCGACCGGGCTTTACCGCCGCGGAGACGCTTTCGTTCTACTCGTCGCTCGTCGACGGCTCCGAGCCGGAACCGTTGCTGAAACGGGTCGGGCTGGCGGCGGCGGCCGACCGGAACGTCGAGGCGCTGTCGGGCGGAATGCGACAGCTTCTCGGAATCGCGCAGGCGACTGTCGGCGATCCGCCGCTCGTCGTGCTCGATGAGCCCGCCAGCGGGCTGGACCCCAACATGAGCGCAAACGTCTTCCAGACGGCCGCGGAGATGGCCGGCGCGGGAACGACGGTCCTTCTCAGCTCGCACGATCTGACGCTCGTCGAGGAGACCGCCGACTCGGTGATCGTCTTGGCCCGCGGAACGGTCGCGGCGTCGGGAACGGTCGAGGAACTCCGGGCGACGTTCGATGTCGATTCGCTTCGGGGCGTGTTGAACGCCGTCGTCGAGGACACTGGCCAGGTCGCGGTCGTCGGAGGGAACCCATGAGCCGGCTTCGGGGGTTCGGTCCGATCGCGTGGCGAGAGCTTTCGACCGTCGTCCGGACCCGCGGATACCTCCTTCTCTCGGTCGGGCTCCTCGCCGTCTTCGTCGGCGTACTTCGCAGCGGCGGCGGGATCGACGGCGGATACGTTCCAACGGCTGTCGATCTCCTCTTGCCGCTCGAGTTACTCGTGCCGATCGTCGCTGTCGCGCTCGGCTATCGTGCGTTCAGCGGCGACAACGACGACCGGTCGGTGCTGCGGACCTATCCGGTTTCGGACCGGTCGCTCGCCGTCGGCGTCTTCGCCGGGCGCTTCGTCGGCCTTGCGGCGATCGTGGGCACACCGCTCGTAATCGTTGGGCTCGTCATTTCACAGGTCGGCGGTCCTCCCTCGCTGGTCTTTGCGACCCACCAGGGGGTCGATTCTCCGGTGCTTTTCGTGCGGTTCATCGCGTTGACGACCGGCTTCGGTGCCGCGGTGCTCGCCATGACGATGGCGGCGTCGGTTCTTGTTCGGACGAGCCGTGCGGCGCTTGCGGCCGCGCTGGCTGTACTCGTGGTCGTCGTCGCTGGCGGTGATCTCCTGACGTTGACCGGGCTTACGGCGGGCGTACTCGAGGACGATCTGCTCGGCACGGCGCTGGGGCTCAGCCCCAACGCGGCCTATCGCGGGCTGGTTCTGGAACTGGTCGTCGGGGTCGCGACCGACCGAAGCGGCGCGATCGATATCCCTGTAGCCGTCGCCGGCCTCGTGGGCTGGACTGTTGTCGGGCTCGCTATCACCGCCGGCGTCGGACAGCGATCGTTTTCGCTGCTTCGGGATCGGATCAAAACGAGAACCGATCGTCTGCGGGCGGCGTTGCCCCGCTGAAAGGCCGACGGGATCCCCCAATGATCGGCAAATAACCGCCGGTACGACGATCGCACCAGATCGAACAAGTCCAGCGGAAACGATAGGGAAACTGTGCAACGAACTGCCGATACACGAGCGGGGGGCACCGAAAACAAACCGTTCACCCGCCGTCGGTACCTCGCGGCGGTCGGGGCAGGATCGATGGCCGCCACCGCGGGCTGTCTCGGGAGCGTCTTCGGCGACAGCGGCGAGGTGGTTCTCAGCGAACAGGAAGACGGCTATGACAGCGATAGCCTGCCGTACCCGAACTACAGCGAACCGTTTCCTGAAATCGAGTTGCCCGATCCGATCGCTGAAACGACGGTCTCAACAGCCGAGTCACCGCTTGAGGACGAAACGCTTCTGGTGACCGCGTTCTATGCCTTCTGTCCGAGCCAGTGTCTGTTGCTCATCCGCGCCCTCGCCGAGGTGCAGTCGAAGCTTCTCGAAGCGGGTGTCGAGGACGTGACGATCCTGGCGATCACGTTCGATCCCGAACGCGACACCGCCGCCAAACTCCGGGAATACGCCGACCGGATGAACGTCGATCTGGAGGCCGGCAACTGGCATTACCTCCGCCCCGAGGACGCCGACGCCGCAGCAGACGTCGTGCGCGATGATCTCGGTATCGTTTATGAACGCGACGGCGGTACCGAAAGCGCCTACGAGTTCACTCACCAGACGATCACGTTCCTCGTCAACCCCGACCGCTACGTCGAGCGAGTCTATCACGACGACGGCCCCGACAGTGACCGCGTCAGCAGCGACGCCGAGACGGTTGCAGCGGCCTACCGATGACCCGGCAGCATCGGCTTCGTTCGACGTACGCACCAGATCACACAAACCCGTTCGTGCCGCATATCGAACCGTGAGATGACGGAAACCGATGGCCGATCGCTCCCGGATCGGCGGACAGTGCTGGCCGTCGGAATCGGCGTCCTGCTCGTCGGCGGCATCGCCGGGCTGTTCGCTGCCGACTTCGGGTCCGCCGCGCCGGAACCGGTCGAGTTCGACGAGACCGTCTCGGTCGGTTTGACGCTCGAAGACGAACTGCGTCTCAAGAGCGGATCACCCGACGTTCGGCTCCCCCGGATACAGGTCTACTACTCGCAGTATCCCTACGTCGTCGGCTATTACGGCGTCGACTCGTTCGTCGCGGCACAGCGGGAGTCAACCCACGAGCGACAGTTCGGGTTCCCCACCGGAATATACGTCACGGATTACGCCGCTCTGGAGCCCGAACTGACGCCGGAGGGACTCCCGCAGAGCGATCGCGACCCCGACTGGATCGCCGCCGAATCCGCGTTCTACGTCGTCGATAGCGATACGCGAATGCCCTCCGGACGAACCGCGATTCTCTCGTTCGGCGACCGCGATGCGGCGACAGCGTTCGCCGACGAACACGGCGGCCGGGTGCTCGACTGGGAGGCGATGCTCGAAGCTGACATCGAACTCGACAGCGCCGGGGCCGTCCGCGACCGCGTCCAGGACCAACGCGCTACGGCTGACCGCTCGGTCGAATCGCGCTTTGCGCTCCGTGATCGCCCCGTGGGTGCTGTCGTCGGTGAGAACGGCACGACGGTCGAAGACGCTATCGATGCCGCGCCACCGAACACGACGGTCGTCGTCCCCGAGGGCAGCCACGAGGGCCCGATCGAGATCGATAAGCCGGTGACGCTCCGGGGGCGCGGCGACGCGCGAATCGTCGGCGACGACAACGGGACCGTCGTCACCGTGCGCTCCTCCCGGTCTGCCATCGTAGGTTTCAACATCTCCGGCGTCGGCAACACCGTCCCGGGCCCGGACGTCGTCGACGACCACACCCACCGGTTCGGCGACCCGAGCCACGATCAGGGCGACACCGTCGGCGATGACTACTGGGACGAGGACGTCGAAGAGGACTACGCGACGGGTGACACCGCGATCGCCGTCGGAACGGCCGAAAACGTCCTGCTCGCCGATCTGGATATTGATACGAGCGCTGCCGGTATCATCCTCTACGATTCGCCCGGGGCGATCGTCCGGAACGTGACGGTCGTGGGAAGCGCCGATTACCGGGACGGACACATGGGCCTCGTTGCGATGCGTTCTCCCGGCGTCATCGAGAACTCCGCGTTCGTCGGCGGCCTGGATGGGATTTACACCCACCGCTCGCACGGAATCGTCGTGCGGAACAACGAGGTCCGGGGGAACCGCATCGGAATCCATCTAATGTTTACGTCCGATTCGCTCCTTTCGGGCAATTCCGTCTCGGGCCAGGAGTACACGGGCATCCACGTGATGACCGGTCCACAGCGGAACGCCGTCGTCGGCAACCGGATCCGCGACACCGAAACGGCGCTGGCCGTCGGCGGATCGAACTCGTATATCGCCGACAACGTGCTGACGGACAGCTATCTCGGGCTCAGAATAGACGCCACCAACTCGATCGTCGAGGGGAACGTTATCGCCGAGAACGACGACGGCGTCGAGACGTGGGCGCTTTTACCGACGAACCGGGTCACGCACAACGATTTCGTCGATAACGACCGCCACGTCGGCGTCAGCAGCGGTCGATTCCGGATCTGGACGTACGACGGTGCGGGGAACTACTGGGAGGGGGCCGTCGGACCGACGGACGGCACGGTCATTCAGCGACCCTACACCCCAACTGATCCGGTCGATGGGCGACTCCATCGAGTCGACGGAACCGGAACCCTCGCACGAGCGCCGGCGATCGATGCGCTCGAGGGGTTCCAGGGGGCTGTCCCCGGGATGCGGGCCGACGGGATAATCGACACCGCACCGCTCTGTGCGCCGGTCAACGAGGCGTGGTTCAATCGGACCGGCCGAACCAACACCGAACCGATCTGTGCGTCCGGAACCGCTCCGGAGAGGGAGCTGAAGCCATGAGCACGCAGCCACCGATACTGACGATCGAGGAACTGGAACACGCTTACGGCCGGATCTCCGTACTCGAAGACGTCTCGTTCGATATCCGGTCGGGCGACGTAACGGCGATCATCGGGCCGAACGGGTCGGGCAAGACGACGCTCATCAGGGGCCTCATCGGCCTCCATGACCCGACTGCCGGAACGGTGGCATACCACGGTCCGGACGCCGTACGCCCGATCGGGTATCTCCCGCAACGGCCAGCGTTCAGATCCGGCCAGTCCGTCCGGGAGGCGATCGCCTTCTACGCGTCGCTGGTCGGCGAAACCGAATCCGAAGCCGTCGCGCGGCTCGAGCAGGTCGGGCTCGGCGACGCGACCGACCGGAACGTCGAGGCGCTGTCGGGGGGAATGACGCGGCTCCTTGGAATCGCGCAGGCGACTGTCGGCGATCCGCCGCTCGTCGTGCTCGATGAGCCCGCCAGCGGGCTGGATCCGGAGATGAGCGTCCGGATCTTCGACGTGGCCGAGGAACTCGCCGCCGACGGGGCGGCGATCCTCCTGAGTTCGCACGATCTCGCGTTGGTCGAGCGAACCGCCGATCAGGTCGTCTTACTCGACGACGGGACGATCGCGGGGCTCGGTTCGCCCGCTCGGCTCCGCGCGGAAACCGGGGGCGACACTCTCTTGGAAGCGTTCGAAGCGATGGTAAGCGGGGACGCGGGAACCGTCCGCGTCCAGGGGGTGTCGACATGAGTGCGCCATCCGAGCGGTCGGAACCGACCGAAAGCGCCACCGAGGCCGTCGATTGGGACGGGACGCCGTCCACGGCGGCGACGCTCGGGCGGCTCGTCCGCCGGGAGCTCTCGACGGCCCTTCGGATTCGAACGTACGTCGGGCTGTGGTTCGGGTTCGTCGGCGTGCTCCTGGGAATCGCGTGGTTCGGCGGGGGCGTCCGGACCGGCTACGTCTCGACGATCATCGATCTGTTGACGCCGCTCGAACTCCTGGTCCCGGTCGTGGCCTTCGCCTTCGGCTATCGCGCGATCCTCGACGACGAACGCCGCGGCGTTCTCGACGTACTCCGAACGTATCCACTCCCTTCCTGGCAGGTCGTCGTGGGCGTCTATCTCGGTCGGGCCATCGGACTCGTTGCCGTCGTTTCGACGACGCTTTCGTTTCTCATGTTTCCGATCTTCGTGACCGAAAGGTACCGGCCGGTGTTCTATGCGACCCACACCGGGCCCGACTCGCCGGGGCTCTTTCTCCGGTTTATCGTCCTAACAGTCGGTTTCGCACTGGTCGTGCTCGCGGTTTCGATCGCTATCTCGGCGCTCGTTTCGACGACCCGGACGGCGATCGTCGCCGTCGGACTGGCGCTTTTCGTGTTGCTGTTTCTCGCCGATATCTCGCTCGTCTTCGGCCTCGCACGCGGTGTTTTCGAAGCGTCCTCGCTCGTCAACTCGCTCGCGTTCAGCCCACTCAGCGCGTACCGGGGCCTGGTGCTCGAAACCACCGTTGCCGTTACCGCCGGAACCGGTCCCCGGACGGCCTCGCCGATCGCCAGCTTTCTCGGGCTCTGTGTCTGGTGGCTCGGATCGTTGGCTCTCGCTACCGTCGCGATCAGACAATAGACGGCTCGAAGCCGGTGCTTTCCGACTACCTGAGTCCGGAGAGCACTTCGCGGCTCACGTCGCCGTGAGCGATGACGTCGCCGCCGTACTCGTCTGCGAACGCCTCGGCGTCGTCCCCGTCGGTGAACCCGATGAGCGATCCACCCATCGCGCCTTCGACATCGCTGTTGACGACGAACGAGAGGGCCTGTAGATCGACGAAGTTCTCAGCTTCCAGATGGGCGCTGATGACCGCCGCGCCGTTGGTTTCCCGGATCTCGTAGTCGACGTTCGAGTAATCGGTCCCGTAGGAGATGCTCGGTTCGTGGCCCCGCTCTTCGTTCTCGAGGATGTACGTGTACGTACAGTAGGAACTGCAGAACCAGGCGATGCCGTTCTCCCGATCGCCGGGAAGCGACGGCGGGGCATCGTCACCGTAGAACGCCTCCCCGACCGGACCGGGATGCATTTCGATTCGCATATTGCACTGGTCACAGGACTGGCCCTGGTCGAGTGAGACCGGATCGGGGCCCTCTCGACTCCCCCCGAGACAGCCGGCGAACGCCCCGACCCCCCCGGCAGCGACCGTCGCCAAAAGCGCCCGTCGCGTCCGGTCAGTCGCTCCGAGATACTGTCGCTCCATATTCGAACAACGGGCCAGGAAAGTATATGTTGTCTGGTGCGGTTCTGCAAGCGCGAGCGATCGCTCCGATCGTCTACTGCTCAAGCAGTGAATCGACGAGTCGGGAGAACCGGCCGACGAGCCGATCCGGCAGGCTCGGATCGATCTCGATGAGCGTCTCCCGGAGTAGTTCGGGTCGCGTCGGCCGAACGGAAACGGTCCGCCCCTCGTACTCTTTTTCTACGAGGTCGTACTCGAGAAGATTCGAGAGGTGCCACTCGACGGTGCTCCGCGCGATCTCTAGCTCGTCGGCGAGCGTCCCCGGCGTCGTTTTCCCGCGTTCGAGCAACAGCATGACGAGTTCCCGGGTCGTCTCCCGACGCAACAGCGCGATCGCGGCCCGCTCCTGGGTGGAGTAGCCGTCGGGGAAGTAGTGCGTTCGACCGCAGATCTCCGCGCTGTGGAGGGCGTCCCTCCTGAGAAGCCGTCGAAGGTGATACTGGGTCTGTCCGGTCGCGATGTCGAGGTTTCGGCTCACGGCGTTGAAATGAACGCCGGGGTTGGTCTCGACGTGGGATCGCACTCGGCTTCTGGTGTCTGTCATGGGTGAGAGTCGTTCGTGTCTTTATGTATTGGTTCGCCGTACGTGAACGGCCGGCGGATTCTCACTCAGTGGGACGGTCCGCGTCGGCGGTGCTACCGTCCGTCTCACGATTGTACGCGCCACGCTGGCGTAACGTTCCCGCTTTTTCGAGCACCGACGGTGTCCGGCAGGCCCCCGTCGCGCCCGCCGCTTGGGCGACCGCACAGTTGTTGCAGTCCGCACAGACAACCCGGGTGTCGGCCGTCGCATCCAACAGCCGAGCCGGGAGCCGCGGCTCAGCGTAGAAGGGCCGACCCAGTCCAACGAGATCGGCTGCGTCACCGAGATAGCGGTCCAGTTCGCTCCGTTCACGGAGCCCCCCCTCGAGGAAGACGGGCACGCCGACCCGGCTTCGGACCTGGCGAGCGAGGTCCGCGTTCCATCCCGCCTCGCGGCGATACCGACGCGACTGGAGCCAGTTGCCGATCGCGACCGCGGCGGCCCGCGCCCGCCCCCCGAACGCCTCCCGGTAGCCATCCCGAAGCCCCGGATCACGCCAGGCACGACCGGGGAACTCCCCACGGACGATACTCATGTCCCAGAAGACCGAACAACGAACCGGAACGATTCCGTCGTAGCCGATCGCGGCGAGGCGTTCGGCCGCCCGGATGGCGTCCGTATCCGAGAGCCTGGGCCGGAGTGGTCCCGGGGCGGCTGCCTCGGAGGGGACTTTCGTTATCAGTGGGACGTCGCCGGCCCGATCGCGAACCTCCTCGTGGACGAGTTCGAGAAACCGGACACCGGAGCCGACCGCCGGGTCGATCCCGAACTCGTCGTCGCGATGATTATAAAACGGTGAGAGGAACTGCTGGATAATCCCCATGTTTGCGCCCGCGAGATGAATCATATCGTACCCTGCGTCGACGGCCCGGGCGGCGGCACGACCGAAATCCGCCGCGAGCGATTCGACTTCCTCGGTCGTCATCACTCGGGGGTTCAGTTCGAGGAAGCCGACCCGATCGAGCGCCCGAAGCACGGCGGGCGGTCGCGAGACGGCGAGCTGCTCGAGATCGGGGTTGGCCTCGCGATAGCCGGCGTGCCAGACCTCCATGCTCCGGAGCCCGCCGTACTCTAGTTGGATCGCGATCGCACCGCCGTGGGCGTGTATCGCGTCGGTCAGCCGTTCGAGTCGAGCGACGAAATCCGGGTCGGCGACGCGGGTCATCCCCGGGGCGGCACAGCCGCCGGTCTTCCGAACGATCGTCGCGCCCTGATGGAGTAGTCCCGCACCCGACGCCGCCGCGGGTTCGAGGTCGTCGATCAGCCGCTCGATCGCATCCGGGCCGTTGCCCGCACACTCCAACAGCGGCGCGCGGTACAGCCGGTTCCGGAGCGACTGTCCGCCCACGGTGACCGACGATTCCAGCTTAGGGCCGGACATGGAGGGACCAACGGACGCGTTCCGCTTTACCGTTCCGCCCGGATACAATATTGTGCCAAGCGTGCAAATATTTATCAGGCACGGGCCACTACGTTCGGTATCTATGGCCGACGCAATGAGCGAATACCTCAGGCAGGACATGCAGTGTGAAGGCCTGCTCGAGTGTATCCACGGACTGAAGGAACTCGACAAGGAGATCTTCCGGGTGTTGACGGAGCGTTCGGAGCCGCTGACGGTCGACGAGGTCGCTGAGGCGGTCGACCGGGAGCGTTCGACGGCCTACCGGTCCATCCAGCGACTCGTCCAGAGTGGGTTCGTTCAAAAAGAGCAGGTGAACTACGAGCAGGGCGGCTACTACCACGTCTTCCGGCCGACCGACGCCGACGAGGTCGCCGACGACATGCAGCGGATGCTCAACGACTGGTATGCGAAGATGGGCCAACTGATCGCCGAGTTCCGAAAAAAGTACGATCAGCCACAGGAACGAACTGCTACCGCGGAGAACTGACGGCCTCTTCGAGCGGAGCGACGACCGTCCTCTCCGGTCTAGAACACAAAAACGCCGCTAGCCGCTACAACGTGCCGTCCGGATCGTGTTTTTCCGCCATCCGGGCCGCTTCACCGGCGTACCGCTCGCGCGTTTCCGGGTCCTCGACAGTGCCGAGATTCGTCCCGTCGACCTCGAGACTGACCGGAGTCCGCCTCGCGGGACCAGTAAAACTCGTGAGGGCGCGCTCCTTTCGGAAGTCCCGCTGGCCGTCCGGTGTCGCGTAGGTGAGTATGATCAGGTTCTGTTCGTCGTCGGAGTACGTCCGCTCGACGAGCCATACGCGGACCGTTTCAGTCACTGGTCTGCCCTCGGGCTCTCGGTTTCCCTTGGGACGAACCCGGAGCCCTCCGTTCGAGGTCGGCGGGATCCGGGGTCTTCGCCCGTCCCGTGTCGTTACGGTGTCCGCCGACGTCGTCCATCTATCCGGTGTACTCCGCGATCGCCCCTTCGAGATCGTCCTGCTGTTGGACACCAACGAACCGTTCGGCGAGGTCGCCGTCCGCAAAGAGCAAAAGCGCCGGAATGCCCTGAATACCGTACTGGCTGGCGAGCCCCTGGAATCGATCGACGTCGATCTTGAGGACGGCCGCGTCCGTTTCGGCTGCTACGGCTTCGATCGTCGGCTCCATCATCCGACAGGGTCCACACCAGTCGGCGTAAAAATCGGTGAGAACGACGTCGTACGTCGAGACGGCGTTCTCGAAGTCGTCTTCGCCACCTAGCTGGATCGGTTCGGCCGGAATCGACTGACTCTCTGAGCTCATCGGTACCCTTTACACCGCCTGTTGGTATAATAGTTTTGGATGAAAAATACAATATTGACCACGGATAGAGACTTGCGCTATCGTCGTCTCCTCGAAATAGCCGTTCGGGGGCGATTTTTTCCGTTCGAAAGACGCGGAAGACGGACCGTCCCTCTAAAAATTTTTATATATTGTACAATATACACAATATTTTTACCGTAGAGGGGACTATTCCGAACCACTATGGCCGACCCAATGAGCGAATACCTCAAGCAGGACATGCAGTGTGAAGGCCTGCTCGAGTGTATCCACGGACTTGGTCCCCTCGACACCGACGTCTTCCGGGTGTTGACGGAGCGTTCGGAGCCGCTGACGGTCGACGAGGTCGCGGAGGCGGTCGATCGGGAGCGTTCGACGGCTTATCGCTCCATCCAGCGACTCGTCCAGAGTGGGTTCGTACAAAAAGAGCAGATGAACTACGAGCAGGGCGGCTACTACCACGTCTTTCGGCCGGCCGACGCCGACGAGATTGCCGACGAGATGCAGCGGACACTCAACGACTGGTACGCGAAGATGGGCCAACTGATCGCCGAGTTCCGAAAAAAGTACGACTAGAGGAGTCGAGCCGAGAACAGATCTTTCGGCTCATGGGCTTTGAGTTTCCGTTCCGCTCATTGGCGGCCTTCGCTCCGGGACAATCCGTGACGCTACTGGACTGCCGACGGGAACCGTACTGCCTGCTTGGATGCGTTCACCGAACGCTTTTGTGAACGACACCGGATACCGATCCTATGGAGACGTTTCAGGTGACGGCGGGCGTCTACGGGATCGATACCGGGCTGTTCGGCGAGTCGTTCACTTCGGTGTATCTCTTCGACGACGACGAACCAACGCTCGTCGATAGCGGGGCCGCCGCGACCGTCGACACCGTCGTCGACGGCCTGGAATCGATCGGCGTACCGCCCGAAGAGATCGAGAATATCGTTCTTTCACACATCCATGCCGATCACTCGGGCGGGGCTGGAACGCTGCTCGAATACGCCCCCAATGCCGACGTCTACATCCACGAGATGACTGCCTCACACCTCGCGGATCCGACGGGGCTCATCGAGAGCAGCAGGCAGGCGATGGGTGAGCACTTCGAGTCGATCGGCGAGCAACGCCCGGTTCCGGAAGAAAACATCGTCCGCGTTTCCGACGAGGGAACGACGATCGATATCGGCTCGAACAGCCTCGAACTCGTCTACGCGCCCGGTCACTCGCCGGATCACTTCGCCGTCTGGAACCCCGAACGGCGGCTGTGTTTCGCCGCGGAGTGTCTGGGCGGGTATCTCGCCGACGCCGAGCGGTGGACCCCGCCCTCGACGTTGCCGAACTTCGATCTCGCGGACTCGGAGGCGGCGATCGATCGACTCGAGGCGCTCGATCCCGACCGGATCGTTTTTCCGCATTTCGGCGTTTGGCCGGCCGAACCGGAGACGGCCTTCGAGACCGCCCGAGAGACGCTCCATCGCTTCGACGAGCGCGTCATGGAACTGTACGAGTCCACTGGGTCGATCGAGGACACGCGTGCGGCGGTCGCGGCGGAACTGCTCGATATCGCGCCGCCGTACGACGAACGAATCGAATCGTTCTACTCGGTGCTCCTCACTGACGGTTACCTCAAATACAACGGCGTGGACGTGTGAGGGCGGGCGGAAAAGTAGTTTATTCGCCGCCGACCGAGAGGTACTTTTCGAGCAGGTCGTCTCGCTGCTGAAGCTCGTCGATGGTTCCCTCCCAGGCGTTCTCGCCGCTCTCGATGATGTATGCGCGCTCGGAGAGATCGAGCGCGAACTCCACGTTCTGTTCCGTGATGAGGACCGTCACGTCCTCGCTGACGATCTCTTCGAGGATCTCCTCGAGGTCGTCGACGATGACCGGGGCGAGCCCCTCGGTGGGTTCATCGAGTAACAGGAGATCGGGGTTCTGGACGAGTGCTCGGGCGACCGAGAGCATCTGCTGTTCACCGCCGCTGAGGTTCCGTCCGTTGTTTTCCCGAAGGTCGTCCAGGATCGGGAAGATTTCGTACATTTCCTCGATCGGGCGCGGCTCGGCCCCCTTACACGAGTCACGGGCCAACATGAGGTTCTCTTGGACCGTAAGCGTCGGGAAGATCCGTCGCTCCTCGGGCACGAGTTTGACCCGCTTGTTGCTGATTTGGTCGACAGAGTCGTCGACGATACTTTCGCCGCGGAACTCGATCCGTCCCTCTCGGCGTGGAACCGTTCCAGTGATCGAGCGGAGTGTGGTCGTCTTGCCGGCACCGTTCCGGCCCAAAAGCGCGACCACCTCGTTCTGTTCGACCTCGAGATCGATATCGTAGAGGATGTGACTGTTCCCGTAGTAGGCGTTGACATCCTCCAGTTTGAGTGTGCTCATGCTTCACCTCCGAGGTACGCTTCGCGAACCTGCTCGTCTTGCATCACTTCGTCCGGCGTCCCGTCCGCGATGAGTTCGCCGCCGTCGAGCACGAGGATTCGGTCCGAAATCCCCAACACGACGCCCATGTCGTGTTC
>Ga0102936_1000050_pt1 | contig 38526 bp, 39 predicted proteins | sample SalPon2_A_H2O_MG_FD_78502 | JGI IMG/M metagenome (GOLD analysis project Ga0102936, IMG submission 78502) | Salt pond water microbial communities from South San Francisco under conditions of wetland restoration - Salt Pond MetaG R2_A_H2O_MG | ecosystem: Environmental > Aquatic > Non-marine Saline...
GCATTGCATTGGTTGCGTGGTCCGTTGTCGTGGTTCGTGAGACACCAGACAGGTGTCACCGAACCACCAAGGCTAACATCAGATCCCATCGTGTACGGCGGACCGCAGGGGTGGAATCCTCATCTCTTGCGGACCTGAACGTACACCGGACGAGCCTATAAAGGCATCGATCCGGGCGTATCACCGACCGACGTCGGCGTTCGGGTCCGCGCTCAAACGGTTCCGACCGGGTCGTCCCGGGCGGGCTTCCGCGTATTAATCCGAACGGCTGGGTAACATAAAACCCCGTCGAACCGTCCCCGCCTCGTTATGCGGTTTCACACCGCGGTCGGAACGACATCGGGCCCACGGAGCGGCCGGTTCGAGGAGGGCCAAAAGCGGGAGAGCACAAGCTACGTGGAAGCCGGCGCCAGAACTGTGGCGCGGCAGGAGGCCGACGCGTCATCCCACGCGTTCGACGTGTGGTCGGGTCGGATGGTGTCCGCGCAGGCGGCACTCGCCGTGGCACGAATAAACCGGTGTCGGACGCCGTCGGTCCCCCGGCGATCGTGTCGCCGGCGTGAGGACGGGGCGGAGGGAGAACGGTAGCGGCTGTACGATCCCCTACCGCGGCTAAGACGGGGCAACCGGAGCGGCTCTGAGACGCCCGGGGCGCTACGTGTCGATGTGCTCGATCCCCTGCTTGGAGACGTTACCTCGTGTGACAGTCGACACCTCGTTGTCCTCCATCCAGTCGGGTTTGGTATCCGGGGCACTGTCCCGCCACGCCCACGCGTGGTAGATGTGAACCCGGTCGGTCCCGCGTTCCAGAAGCCGAATCTCCGTCGGGTCGGCTTTGGCTTCGGATTCGGCGTCGTAAGATCCGTACCCGTCCAGCCGTCTGGCTGCCTTCAGCGCGGCCTGACGCGGCATCTCGCCGGTGAACTGTTTGGTCTTTTCCCCGTCTTCGAGCATCACGAAGTTTCGTTTGCCGTCCTCGCGTACCATAAGGTGACACCCCTATGTCAAAACAACACACAGTTCGTCATAAATATATCGGCAAAATCAGGTGCGGCGCCGGGGTTGCGGCCGCAGCACCCGGGGGTAACTGTCGCGCTGGCGGGGTCGATGCGGTCACGTGCGCCCGGAGCGACGTCGTTCCGACGCGACCGTCGACACCGGGGGCCGTCGAACGGGCTCCCCCGACGAAGTCGCGGCTCGGCGGGTGAACAAGCGACACATATGTATATCGCGCGGCGAATGGTCCCGTAGACACCGTCGATGGTCCGGAAAAAGAAGCTCTCTCCGAGTGGCGCGAAGGATGAAGACGGCGAGTACCACAACGTCCACGTCAACCTCCACGAGGACGAACTCGCCGTCGCCGGAATGGACATCGGAGACGAGGTGTTCGTCCGCGTGCGGGACGGCAAGATCATCATCCAGAAGGCCGACGCCGACGCGGTCGAACACGACTTCTGAGCCGCTATGACCCGGAAGACCGAGTCACGGGCGGGGCGAATGGTCGGCAGCACGCAGGGGACCTACAGCCCGTGATCCCGGCTGCGTACCGCGCGCTCCGCCCGGCGCTGTTCTCACTGCCCGCCGAGACCGCCCACCGAGCGGTCCACACCGGGTTGCAGGTGGCCCAACGCACCCCCATCGAAGACCGGCTCCGCGACTGGCTCGCGGTCCACGACGACCGGCTCGCGGTCGACGCCTTCGGGGAGTCCTTTCGGAACCCAGTCGGCGTCGCGGCCGGCTTCGATAAGAACGCTGAGCTACCCGCAGTGCTCGGCGCACTCGGATTCGGGCACGTCGAGGTCGGGGGCGTCACCGCCGACCCACAGCCGGGCAACCCCCGCCCGCGGATGTTCCGGCTTGTCGAGGACCGCGCCCTGGTGAATCGGATGGGACTGAACAACGACGGGGCGGCGGCGGTCGGCGACCGGCTTCGGGCCGCCCCCGATCCCGGGATCACGGTCGGCGTCAACGCCGCGCTCTCGGAGTCCGCCGACGCCGCCGACGCCCCCGCGGACTACCGCGAAACCTACGAACACGTCGGCGACGCCGCCGATTACGTCGCGGTCAACGTCTCGTGTCCGAACAGCGAGGGCGTCCGAGACCTCCAGAACCGCGACTCGCTGGAGGCGATTCTCGGTGGCCTCGTCGACGCCGGCGCATCGCCACTGCTGGTGAAGCTCTCGCCGGACCTCCCGGAGTTGGCGATCGAGGAGGCGGTGGCGGTCGTCGACGACTACGGCTTGGACGGCGTGATCGCGGTCAACACCACCACCGACCGACCGAGGGGCCTCCGGAGCCCGAACCGGGCCGAGCGGGGCGGGCTTTCCGGGGCACCCATCGAGGACCGCGCCACGGAGACCGTCCGATTCGTGGCCGAGCGGGTCGACGTCCCCGTGATCGGCGTCGGCGGCGTGTCGGACGCCGCGGGCGCGTACGCGAAGATCCGTGCCGGGGCGAGTCTGGTACAACTGTACACCGGGCTGGTCTACGAGGGGCCGACCCTCGCACGCGACATCAACCAGGGACTCGTCGACCTGCTGGATCGTGACGGCTTCGAGAGCGTCGAAGCGGCTGTGGGCGCCGACCTGTAGTCAGAAAGCGACGGCGGTGTCGCGCTACCGCTCGCGGTGGACGATCGCGATCGCGTCGCCGGCCTCGATCATCTCACCGTCGCCGGTATACCGTCGCTCCGCTTCGATCTCGAACATCTCCGCATCGAGTTCGGCTCCCGCAGCGTGGAGCGCGCCGTCGACGACCGCGTGCTCTTCGGCCTCGATCGCGGCCTCGATGTCGGGAACCTGGCTGCCGAACTCCGGACCGACGAGCGAGTAGTCCAGGTCGACGCCGGTCACGACCGATTCGATCTCGGGGCGCTCGTCGAGAGAGTTGAGCTCCTCGACGTGCATCACGCCGGAGATGTCCGCCTCGAACCCCGAGACGTCGCCCCACACGTCCACGCGGGCGATCGGTTCGTTCATCGGGAGCTGCTTGTCGCTTTTGTACTTCCGGAGCGCACCGACGACTGCCATCGCGGTCTCGCCCGCCGCGAAGTCGGCGTCGACCCCGAGCGGCTCGGGCCACTCGCTGGTGTGGACGCTTTCGGAGCCGTGCATGTCGCGCCACAGCTCCTCGGTGACGTGTGCGAGGATGGGTGAGAACAACTGGAGGAACCGTCGGTGAGCAATCGTGAGCGTGTACGCCGCGGAATCGGCCGCAGCGCCGTCCGCGTCGCGAATTCGTTGCTTCGCGATCTCCAGGTAGTCGTCACAGAACGTGTGCCAAAAGAACCCTCGAAGCTCATCGCGGGCCTTCGAGAACTCCCGGGTCTCGAACCACTCGGTGAGTCGTTCGATCTCCCGGTCCAGCGACGCCAGCAGCCACCGGTCGAGTTCGGTGAGGTCGTCGTGGTCGACGTCGTCGTGAGCCGAGGTGTCTTCGGTGAGACTCTCGACGAGTTTCGAGGCGTTCCACAGCTTCTGGAGGAGTTTCTCGCCCGCTCGCAGCCCCTTCTCGGAGTACGGAAGGTCGTCGCCGACCGCCGACCCCGCTGCCCAGTAGCGCGCGGCGTCGACCGGGAACTTCGAGACCACCTCGTCGGGGTCGACGACGTTACCCTTGGATTTTGACATCTTCTCACGGTTCTCGTCGAGCACCATCCCGTTGATCATGACGCTGTCGAACGGCACCTCGCCGGTGTGCTCGTAACATTTCACCACCGTGTGGAACAGCCAAAACGAGATGATGTCGTGGCCCTGTGGCCGGAGGTCGAACTGGTAGAGCTCAGGGTTCTCGAACGTGAATCCATCATCCTCGTCCCAGTCCCACCCGGCGTTGATCAGCGGCGTCAGCGACGACGTCGCCCAGGTGTCGAAGACGTCGTCCTCCGGGACGAACTCGTCGTGGCCACACTCCGGGCAGGCCTCGACCGGCGGGTCGTCCGCGAGCGGATCCACCGGGAGGTCGGCCTTCTCCGCGATCACGACCTCGTCGCAGTCGGCGCAGTACCACACCGGGAACGGGATCCCCGACGACCGCTGCCGGGAGATGGCCCAGTCCCACTGGAGCCCCTCGATCCAGTTCCGGTACCGGGTGAACATCTTCTCGGGGTACCAGTCCATCTCCCGGCCGGCCGCGAGATACTCGTCGGTTTTGTCGAGGAGTTCGACGTACCACTGCTCTTTCACCAGGAACTCGACCCCGGTGCCGCATCGCTCGTGGACGTTCACGGTGTGGGTGATCGGCCACTTGTCTAACAGCGCGCCGGCGTCGTCTAAGTCCTCGACGATCGCCTCGCCCGCCGCCTCGGCGGAGAGGCCCTCGTACTCGCCCGCGACGTCGGTCAGGGTCCCCGACTCGTCGATCGCGATCCGGAGGTCGAGGTCGTGGGCTTGGTACCACTCGATGTCGGTCTGGTCGCCGAACGTACAGCACATCACGATCCCCGACCCGGTCTCCATATCCACCCGCTCGTCTTCGATGATGGGGACCTCCTGACCGAACAGCGGGACCTCGGCGTGCTCGCCGACGAGATACTGGTTCTCGTCGTCGTCGGGGTGGACGAACACCGCGACACACGCCGGCAGGAGTTCGGGCCGGGTGGTGGAGATGGTGAACGTCTCCTCGCTGCCCGCAATCGAGAAGGCGATGTTGTGGAAGTGGCTCGGCCGCTCGTCGTCTTCGGTTTCGACCTGTGAGATCGCGGTTTCGCACTCCGGACACCAGATCGCGGGCGCGCGCTGTCTGTACTCTCTGCCCTGCTCGTAGAGGTCGACGAAGGAGAGCTGTGAGACCCGCTTGACCGCGGGAGAGATGGTCTGGTAGGTCTGGTTCCAGTCGATGGAGATCCCCAGACTCTGCATCTTCTCGGTGAACTCCGCCTCGTAGCGGTCACAGACCTCCCGGGTCAGCTCCTGGAACTCCCGACGGCCGTACTCTTGATGCCGGACGTCGAGTTCCTCTTCGGCGAGTCGCTCGGAGGCGATCCCGTTGTCGTCGTAGCCGAACGGGAAGTACACATCTTTCCCGCGCATCCGGTTGAACCGAGCGACGAAGTCCTGGAGCGTGAACCCGTAAACGTGGCCCCAGTGGAGACTCCCCGAGACCGTCGGCGGCGGCGAGTCGATCGAGAAGGCGGTGTCGGGGTCGGCTACGTCGCCGTCGTAGGCGTAGCGGTTCGCCTCAACCCACCGGTCCTGCCACTTCGCCTCGACGGCCTCGGGATCGTAGTCTCCGCTCGGCATTCTCGGGAGAAGATACCGGCCGGCGGGCTGTTAAGTGGCTCGATTACCGGACCGGAGCGGTGACAGAGCGACGCCGAAACGCCGATAGGCTACGCTGGAGACAGCTATCTGAACGATTGCTGGCCGAAAAACTGCCAGCGGGTGAGAATGGAAGGGGCCACGCTCACTCCTGCGGTGCTTGCGCTGCGCGTCTTTGTCGAGAGCGTGGGGGCTTGCAGGATGGTTACGTCTCCGTTCCCACTGGTTCCAATGCTAATAGGAGAGCGTTCTTACTCCCCGCCCAGCGCCTCGAGCGCGAACTCGAAGCCTGCGACCGGCAGCTCGAGGTCGTGTTCCACCAAGACCGCGGGGTGGAGTTCACCCACGACACCCACGTTCTCGCCGTCGATCACGACCGACGCCGTCCGGCCGTCGATGAACGAGGGATGCTCGGTCGGCGGCGTTTCGAGGTCGACCCCGAAGCTCCGGCAGATCGCCTGGAGTCTCGCTTTGGCGTCCTCGTAGGTCGCGTCGGTGCGTGCGAGCACCCCGGCGACGTGTCTGGATTCGGCCACGCGAGTGTTCACGTCGTCGTCGCGCTCGGCCACGAGCCCGACCTCCGCGAGGTCCTGCGGGTACGCACGATGTGTGTTGTTCTCCAAGACCATCAGCAGGGAGGGCAGCGCCCACGGCCGGAGGATGGTGTAATCGCCGCTATACGGCTCGGTGATCTCGACGGGCTCGCCGCCGCCCAGTGTGTCGGTTCCGGGCTCGACACCCATCCGGTCGTGAACCTCCGCGTCGGCGGTCATGTGGAAGTTCAGGAGGTCCTCGAACCCGAGGCCGGTCAGGACGTCCCGGGTTGCGGCCTCCAGCCGCGACCGCTCGTGGCGGCCGCCGACGGTGCCGACGTCCGGATATCTGGGTTCGAGTTCGTCGAAGCCGTATGCGCGCCCGACGTCGTCGACGAGGTCGAGGGGATGGAGCACGTCGACGCGGTACGGCGGGATCGACACCTCGTAGGTGGTGGCGGCGTCGTCGGCGTCATCGCTCTCGTCGCCGTCAGCGACGACGGCGTCCAGTCCCGACCGCTCGAAGAGGTCGACGGCGTCCCGTTCGGTCAACTCGACGCCCAGCAGCGTCTCGATCCGGTCGTGAGTGACGGACTTGGTCCGCACCTCGAAGTCCGGGCGCTGGAGCGTCCGCCCCCCGGCGTCGGTGCCGCCGTGGTACTCGACCTCGACCGCCTCGATGGTCGCCCCGCGCGCGGAGAGCGCATAGCAGATGATGGCGCACATCCGATCGATGGTCCACTGGTCGGTCCCGGTGAGTTCGATCAGGAGTTCCCGCGAGTCGGTGGAGACCTCCGTGCGGCGGCCGTTGATGACCGGCGGGAACGAAAAGAGGCCGAGTTCGTCGTAGATCGCGGGGTAGCGGTCGTAGTCGGCAACGAGGTCGGCGTAGGTCCGGCCCGTGGCGTGCTCTTCCAGCACTTCGGCGGGCGTGAGTTCGCGGTCGCTGTCGAGAGGAACGAAGGTGTCGCCGTCGGGCGTGATCCCGGTGTAGGTGATGGAGTTGCCCCCGCTGGTCTCGTGGAGACTGTCACCTTTGATCGCCACCAGGTCGTGGATCCCGATCGCACCCTTCGCGCGCTTCCGTCCGATGGTGGCGTGGAGCTTCTCTTGAAGCCGAATCAAAGACTCCAAGACGGCGTCGTCGAGGTCGATTCCCCGCACTATCGCGCCGGTGACGTACGGCCGCTCGTCGGGCACGTCGCCGTCGACGACAAAGGTGAAGTCGGGGTCGTTGGTGTCGGGGACCGCCACCCCGCGGTCGTCGCCGTAGTGGTACCGCAACGACCGGGCGACGCCCTCCACCGACAGCCGGTCAAGGCGGTCGGGGCCGAACTCGAACTGGAGCAGGCCGTCGTCGGTTTCGCCCTCGAACTCCAGGCCGAGCCCGAACAGGTCGTCTCTGAATTCGTCGTCGGTCTTGTCGTCGTGGCCGGTCAGGTCCCGAAGCTCGTCGGGGTCGATGTCGACGACGGGCATCAGTAGGTCACCTCCGCACTGCGGAGGAACTCGAGGTCCGCAAGCGTCCCGTGGAGGTCGCGAATGTCTTCTGCGCCCGTGGTTAGCATCGCGAGCCGCTCCAGCGCCAGCCCCCACGCCATCACGTCGGACTCGACCCCAAGCGGCGAGAGCACCTCGTCGCGGAACATTCCCGAATTCCCGATCTCGATGAGCTCACCCGTCGTGGGGTGGCGGCCGAACAGCTCGAACGATGGCTCGGTGTAGGGATTGTAGTGTGGCTTGAACTGGATATCGGTGATCCCGAACTGCTCGTAAAACTCCACGAACGTGCCCATAAGATCCCGTACCGAGAGATCCTCAGCCATCACCCACCCCTCGATCTGGAAGAATTCCAGTAGGTGGGTCGCGTCGAGGGTGTCGTTACGGTAGACCTTCTCCACCGAAAAGAACCGCTGCGGCGGATCGAGCTCGCCCACCTGCTCGCCCGAGAGATACCGCATCGACAGCGACGTGGTGTGGCCGCGGAGCGCGATCGCCCGCGCAAAGTCCTCCGACCACGGCGAGTGGTAGCCGTCGCCGTCCGCCCCGACGCCCTCGCGGTGGGCGGACTCGACGCGGTCGACCAGGTCGTCGGGGAGGTCGTCGATCGGCGGAGTGTCCAACGCGAAGCGGTCCCAGTGGGTCCGCGCGGGGTGATCCTGGGGCATAAACAGGCAGTCGTTGATCCAGAAGTCCGCGTCGGCATGGGGGCCGTCCATCTCCTGAAAGCCCATCCCCACGAGGACGTCCTTCACGCGCTCTGCGGTCTGTCTGAGGACGTGGGTGGTGCCGCCCTGGACCGCTGGCGCGTCGGCCTCGACGTTGTACTCCGCGAACTCGACGTCGTCCCACTCGCCGGAGGTGAGGAGTTCGGGGGTCAGCCGGTCGACGGTCTCGGCGGCCTCGACGCCCTCCATCAGCGCGGTCACGCCCGCATCGGAGAGTGTGACCGCCCGCTCGGTCCGGTCGCGGCGTGCCGCAAGGCTCCGGGAAACCAACCGGTCGAGAACGCCGGCTGCGACGTCGTCGACGCCCGCGCCCGCGACGAGCGCGGCGAGTGCCTCGGCCTCGGGGTCGGCGTCGGGGTCGGCGTCGGGATCCGCCGAGAGCTCGCCGCTCTCGATGGTGCCGTACCCCTTCCGGCCGAAGTTCGCAAGCGCGATGTCGACCGCGTCGCCGTCGAGGCCGTCGGCGGCGCCGATGACCTGCCCCATCGAAACCGCCCCCTGGTCGGCGCCGGCGTCGACTGCGGCACGGTAGAGCCGCGTCTCGGGCAGGCCCGTCTCGACGTACGTGCGGCCCTCGTGGGTGGGTTCGTACTCGACCACCTCGCGCTCGGTCACCTCGAGGAGGCCCTGGTCCCGCAGCTCGAAGACGGCCCGTGTGGCGGTCTCCGGCTCGATTCCCGCCGGCTCGGCGAGTTGCTCGATCGACGTTTCCTCCGTCGCGCTCGCGGCGTTCAGCACCGCGACCTGTGGTTCGGGGAGTTGCATCTGTGTGTGGGTCGTGTCGGTCGTTGTGAGTGCTACCGGCCGGCCGGAAGTTAGGGGTTCCGAAGACTGCGCGGGGATCGCGGGGGTCACGCCCGAATCCGTATGCACCGTTCGGATGCCCCGTGGCCGGTCGGGACGCGACTGCCGAGCGGGGCCCCCGCGGGCGTTCCCCGTGTTGTGTTGCACTCGCAGCCCGCACACACCGTTCTCCGCGCGCAATGCTTTATGTCCGTTCGCGTCGTCTGTGAACGTATGCCCGAAGAGATCCTGTTCGAGACCGAGGAGCACCGAACCCGCGAGGAGATCGCGTCGTACCTGCGGACGTTCGCGGACAGACTCGACGCCGACGGCCCGATCACGCTGACCGCGGGCGAGCAGTCGGTGAAGGTCGACCCGCCGGAACGGCCGACGTTCGAGGTGAAAGCCGAACGCGAGGGACCGACCGATGGCCCAGGAGAGCTGAGCGTCGAGTTCGAGATCGAGTGGGACGAAGCCGGAGGCGGCGACGGCGACGGCAGCGGCGATCTCGAAATCGAGTAGGCCCACCCACCTTTGTACTGCGTCGGGTCGCGCGCCGCCGTCTCGCCCTCCTTGCAAAACGCTGTCTCGCTGAGCGGAGCGAAGCGAGGCTCGTGAGGTGCGTACGCGCCTCACGGTGGATCAAAAAACACCCGACTCTGCCGCCTTCGGCGGCTCCGTCGGTGAACCGCTCGCTCCGCTCGCCGATAATCAGTTCAGGTGAACGCTACATCGGTCAGTTCAGGTGGAGCAATGACCGACAGGTGTAGAACCGATGTTGCCGCATACTTATTAGATATAAATAAAATAACAGCTGTATGGTTAGTGAAGACATTCACAACCGTTTCGGATTCAGGAAGTTCCCCGAACAGGTGTCGTTCAGATCAGCAAAAGTCCAGTTTACTGGAAGACCCAGAACGCTTGAGATTGAGGCTCACATCCCTGATGGAACCGCTATCGAGGCGACCGTCGTCCAGGAGTGGCCGGACGCGGTTGAGGATCCCAATAATACTCAGACAATTACGCTCCAAGATGGTGTCCAAGTAGAGGACTTGACCGAATTCGGAGCTGGCGGCGAGCACGTGTGGGTTGAGTTTGACCTGCAGAGCGACGCCGGGGAGCAATTCCCAGGTATCCGCTCATATTCGCTACGATAAGTGAGGGGTCAAAACACGAACTGGGAGAGTAGAGACTGGGAATCCGTTCCCAAGGTGCGATGAGTACGGGTTCTTCCCCCGTCGTATTGACGGGTTCGTATCGGTCGGCTCGAACAGTTATGAACGGCTAGTTCACCCACTTACGGCTGAAAAGAACTCCCTATGGATCGTCATATGACACTGTCAAAAGACGGTGATCGGCTGCAACCGTCCATATCACGCCCGGTCTTCCGACCCATATTTATCCGTCGCCGGGCGCGACGCCGCGCCGCGACGATTCGAGCGAGATGTCAAGGTCCTCTAAGAGTTCCTCCGCCTCTTCGCGTTTCTCTTGGTGGTCCTCCAGGAACTCACGCATCAGTTCGGCGGCCTGCTCCTTGCAGCCGCCGCAGAGCCGCTCGCCGCCGACGCACTCGTCGTAGACTCGCTTTGCGAACTCGTCGTCGTCGCCCGACAGCAGGTAGGCGTACAGCTCGTAGACCGGACACTCGTCGGCCTCACCGCCGAGTTCGCGCTGCTCTTCGGCAGTGTCGCGGCCGCCCGTCGTCGCGGCTTTCACCTTGTCGTAGCCGTCTTCGGGGTCGTCGAGCAGGGAGATGTGCGACGCCGGGATCGATGACGACATCTTTCCCCCAGTGAGTCCGGTCATGAACCGGTGGTAGATCGAGGAGGGTGCCACGAAGCCGTAGCCGCCGTGATCGAGTTCGACCTCGCGAGCGAGGTCCTCAGCCTCGTCGGCGTCGAGGTCGAAGGCGTCGACGTGAGCGTCGTACCGCCGCTTCTCGCCGTCGATCGCCTCGACCAGCGCCTCGAACGCCTCCGCGGTGGCGTTGGCGTCGAGGAACCGCACCCGAGGGCGGAGCGGCTCCATACCCGCGTTATCGAGCGTCTCAGCCGCCGAGGCCCGGACATCGTCGAGGACTACCACGCCGAGTGCGTCGAACGCGTCGGCGTCGGCGTCGCGGAGCCACGCCGCCGCCTCCTCACACCGAGGGCGGTCGGGCTCCTCGGCGTACGCCTCCCGCTCGCCGTAGACGGCACCGACCAGCGCCCGCTCGGCGTCGGTGAGCTCGAAGCTCGCGTACGCCTCGGTGACTTTGAAGTAGCGCATCCGCGCGGCGAGGTCGCGGGCGAACCGGACGTGCGGGTCCTGGTCGGGGCCGACGGGGATCACGGTCGGCTTCGGCTCCTCGAGTTGGGGATAGAGGATGTCCGCCATCTGGGTGACCACCGACTGCATGTGCGAGACGTTGGTCTCGCCGTCGAACCCGTAGATCCCCTGAAACTCCGAGAAGTTGGCCTTCGATCCCAGCTCGAATGCCAGATCCTGGAGCTCCCGGTTCTCCGATTGGCGGTAGAGCTCGCCGTCCTCTGGATCGAATCCCAGCGCCAGCAGACTCAGCAGGTAATCGCGGGCGTGCTCGTCGATCTCCGTCCACGTCATCCCGCGGGCGGCGTGGGCCTCGAGATCCGCAATCAACCCGTAGGCGTCGGCGCCGCGCTCCTGATGCCAGATGATCTCGTCGAAGACCAACTTGTGCCCGATGTGGGGGTCGCCGGTGGGCATGAACCCCGACAGGACCGCGGCGTCGCCGCCCGCCCGGAGTGCGTCGGCGACGGGGGTGTAGTCGCGATGCCCGAAGATGACTCCACGCCGCATCAGGTAGTGAGGGTTCGGCACTTCGGGGAGTACGTCGTCGAACTCCCCGATCCCGAACTCCTCGAAGAGGCTCCGGTAGTCCGAAACCGTCGACGACCCCCACGGATCGAGGCCGACGTCGTCGGCACCGGTGGCCCCGTCCGTGCCGCCGTCGGGCGCAAGCGACTCGTCGTCGGCCGGGCGCGCCGGTCGATCGCCCTCGTCGGACGATGCCGGCGCCGTCCGGCGGGATCCGTCCTCGCCGCGTCGGGAGTCGTGGTCTCGTGTCATAGGGTGAGTCGGGCTACCGAGAGCCAGCCTATCCGTCCGTTGGCCGCGGTGCGCGCAAAAACCATTCGCTTCCGGACCCCGCCGGCCAGCCGCACGTCCAAGGAGAGGTCCCGGGGGTAGACGGTGTGATCGGGGTCGACGACGCGAACCAGGTCCGCGGAGTGACCCAAGGCGTCGAGGTCGGTGAACGCTCGGTAGACGCGGAAGTCCGCACCGAACTTGAACCCGCTTTTGGGGACGACTCCCCGGCCCCGGAGCGCGGCGTAGACCCGAAGCCGACGGTCGAACCGCTCACCCTCGACCGCGTGACCGCGGTCGACGACCGCCTTGGGGCCGACGTCGAGGACGCCCCGCTGAGCGAGGTACGCGGCTTCGACCAGGGAGAGCTGAAGCGGCCCCGAGTCGGCGTTGCGGCCGAACAGCCGCTGGCCGTAGAACCGCGACTCGTAGAGGGGTTCGGCGGCCGCGTAGCAGACGACCCGATCCGTAAGCAGGTCCGCGTCGACCGACTCGGGAAGGTCGGTGTCGGAGCCGACGTCTCCCGCCTCTCCATCGTCGGCGCCGACATCGGGGTCGGCGTCGGTCTCGAAGTAGGTGAGTTCGCCGTCCTCGTCGACGACCGCGAGCACGACCCCGTCGAGCGACGCCGCCGGGACGCCCTCGCGCTCGCCGACCACGCGGATCCGGTGAGCCACCTCGTCGTCCCACGGCCCCTTGCCGCGGGGGTAGACGACGAAGTCGACCCGCGACGCGTCGCCGTTCTCACCTTCCGCCGTCGCGCCGGGGCCGACGTCGACTCCCGGCCACGCCGGGCGGGCGGGCGAGAGGTAGAACCCCCTGTCCCGGAGGTCCTTGTAGACGGTGAACCGCAGTGCGGTCCCGGTCCGAGCCAGAAACCTCCGGAAGTCGAGCCGGTCGGCGTCGGCCTCGGAGCTGGGAGCTGACGTCGACGCGGACTCGGAGCCTGCGCCCGACGCGTCGACGACGGCGTCGAGGTCGCCGCGGGAGAGCAGGTGGGCCGCCTCCACGGGCGCCAGCTCGATCCGACTCCGGTCGAGCGGCCGCCCGTAGCCGTGGGCGTCGTGGAACCGCTGTCTGGCGTCGCCACCGATGCGGACCACGCCCTCGGTCAGTGTCCCGTCCATACCGAACGTGGTGGTCGGCCGCGACATAGGGGCTGCGGTGCGCCCGCGTCGCGGCGAGCGTGGGAGCCAGGCGCCGGCTCCCGCCTCACTCCGATGGCAGCGAGAACGGCTGCCACCCGGAGGGCTGACCCGCGAGCCCCCGGACCCGGAGCTCGCCGTCAGCGTCGTCCTCGGGCTCGCGGATGTCGATCCGACCGTCCGCGACCTGGCAGAGGGTGTTAACAGTCTGTGTGTCGTGGGTGGTGGGGTCGATGGTGAACGCCCCCAGCCCGTCGGCGCTGTCGATCCGCCCCGAGAGGGTCTGTGCGAACTGGAACAGCTTCCGGAGGTCGACGTACATCGACAGCGAGGAGAGGCTGATCAGCCCCGTCCGCACCCGGCCCCCGGTCGCGACGCCGTACAGCGACTCGTAGAGCGCAGAGAACTTCATCCCGATCCCGGTCAGGTCGCTCTGTGTCGAGACGTACTTCACCTGGACCTCGGGCCCGCCGCTGCCGATGTCTTGGCCGCTGCAGTCGATCACGCCGAGCCGCGAGCGGTCGAGGTCGGCCGCGGTCCGGCGAAGCGACTCCAACAGCTTCCGGCACGTCTCGTTGGTGGAGATCATCAGGGCGCCCTCGCCGTTCCGGGTGCCGCCGGCGACCATCCCCTCAACCAGCTTCTCGGCGTTGCTGAACGCCGGGCCGGCGACGATTACGGTCGAGCCCTGACTGATCGGTTCCAGCGGGAGCCACTCGGGGAACGCGTACGTCCCCGCGGGGTCGGCGCTCATCGGTCGCCCCCGTCGGCGGCTGTGGCGGCAGGGCCGGCGGCGGCCCGAAGTTCGATCAGCTCGATCGCAACGTCCGCCAGATCCCGGAGGTACGCCTCGTCCTCGCCGGTGAACTGCCGTGGGTCGTCGTCGTAGACGCACAGCGACCCGATCGTCAGCCCCGCGGAGGTGGTGAGGTTCGCCCCCAGGTACGCCCGGATCCCCAGCCCGATCAGCGCCTCGCTGCGGGACTCGAAACGGGGGTCCGCTGTCACGTCGGGGACGGACATCGAACCCGCGTCCTCGAGGATCGTGAACGTACAGATCGAGTCTTCCCGGTCCATCGTCTCCCACTCCTCGGCCCCGCCGTGACACGCCAGGAACTCCTGGCTGTGCTCGCCGATGATGTTCACCGACGCCTGCTCGACGCCGAAGAAGGCGGCCGCGAGGTCCGTGATCCGCTCCAGCGACGACACAACTGCGTCGCCTCTGAGGTCGTACGACCGAAGCGCCGCCAGACGTTCGGGTTCGGTCTGCGGCACCGGGTAAGAGCTCTGAGATTTCGTCTCGACGGTCGTCCGGACGAGTTGCGCCAGCCGGTCGGCACCGAACGCCGATCCCTTGCCGACGTACTCGGTGATCGCACCACGGAGTTCGGTGGTGTCGATGGTGTCGGGGTCGGTGTCGGTGTAGAGCACACACCCGGCGTCGGCACAGGCCTTTCGGGCCGCACCGATCACGTCGAACCCCGTTCCATCGGGGAGCGCGTACTCGGTGATCACCGCGGCGGTGTCGGTGGTGAGCGCGCCCTCCGCGTCGGCCGCGGTGGCGGCGGTCACGAACTCGACCGTCGGGTCGGACCCGTCGAACTCCGCGCTGAGCGCCTCAACCGTGTCGGTGCGGGCGTCCCCGTCGGGGTCGACACAGAGGATACGGCGTGCCATCGTTGGTTCGGCGAGTGCGTCACCCGGGAGTGATATGTACGTACCGGTCGACTCCCCCGAGCGGTTCCGACGCCCGTAGCCGCGTTACTCCGTGAACCGGTCGCAGGCCGCGTCGAGACACCGCCGGCCACGAGCGGTCTCGAACGTCGGCAGCCCGCAGTCGCACTCGCCGTCGACGACACCAGCCGGGATCGCGAAGGCGGTCTCGCAGTCGGGGTAGGCGTCACACCCCGCGAGCAGCCGGCCGCCCCGCCGGATGATCCGGAGAGCCGACCCACACGCCGGGCAGGTCCACTCACGGTCGAACCGCTCGCGGACGGCGTCGTCCAGGGATTCACACGACCGGTCGAGACACACCTCGACGGTGTCGCCGGCGTCCGCCCGGATCGTCGGGAGCCCGCACGACGAACACGACTCGTCGGTGACGGTCGCACCCGCGGGCAGCGGGTACCGAACGCCGGAGTCGATGCCCACGACGTCGCCGCGGGCCCGGACCAGCGGCTCACCCGTCTCGGGGTCGGTGCCGACGGGGGCGCCCGCCTCCGAGGCGGGATACTCCGCCCGGCCGGCCGCACGGTTGCAGATCACCCGAAGGACCTGATCGCCGGCGCGGGCGACGATTCCGAACCCCTCGTCGTCGGCGGCTTCTTCTCGCGGGCCGGGGGACGGCTCCGCCGTCCCGTTCGAGGCGGCTTGGCCGCCTCGCAGCCCGCTCGAACCGCCCGAGGCGCTTTGCGCCTCGCTGTCACCGGGCGAAGCCCGGTTGCCCGAGGGACTCTGTCCCTCGCTGTCGCCGTCTGCTCGTTGCAGCTCCGACGCAACGCCGGTCTCGACGGTCAGTGCGTCCGGGCGGGTCAACCACGCGACGGGCTGGTAGCCATCGACGTCGTGGACCAGGGTGGTGCGGTCGGGCTTGATAACGACCACGACCCGGCCGCGTTGGGTCCGGGTGCGGTCGCCCTCGAAAGTCGTCGTGCAGTCGCCGGCGAAGACGCGGATCGGCTCTGGCATACGCCGGGCGTGGTCCCGGCATCGGCCATAGACCCTGGCGCGAAGGTCTTTATCAGGTGACGTTCGAGGTGGCGTATGGATCCACCGGCTGGCCCGGTGCTGTTCGATATGGACGGCGTGCTGGTCGATTCGGAGACGTACTGGAACCGCTTCGAGTCGGAGTGGGTATTCGGGACGGCGGTCACAGCGGGGTCGCCCGCGCACGCGGAAGTGACCGGAATGGCATTCCGCGAGATCTACGACTACCTCGATGCGGAGTATGGGACCACCGTGACGAAGCAGACGTTCGTCGCGAGGTACGAGCAGCGCGCCGAGTCGCTGTACGGTGAGGAGGTCGTACTCACGCCGGGAACGCGGGGGCTGTTCGACGCCCTCCGGGAAGCAGAACGTACGGTCGGGATCGTCTCCTCCGCACCGCGGGCGTGGATTGAGGTCGTCCGCGAGCGGTTCGATCTCGGCCCCCTCGAGTTAGTCGTCAGCGCCGACGACATCGACGGTCCGGGCAAGCCCGAGCCCGACATCTACGAGCACGCCGCCGCGGAGTTGGGCGTTGCGCCGGCCGCGTGTGTCGTGGTAGAAGACTCACAGAACGGGATCGCGGCCGCGGTCCGGGCGGGCGCGTTCACGATCGCCTACCGGTCGACGCACAACGCGGAGTTGGATCTCTCGCGAGCCGACGCCGTGGTCGACTCCCTCGACGCGCTGCGGTCGCTCCTGCTCGGGTGATCACTCGACAGAGACGGTGCGCGTCGCCCGAACCGGATGCAGCGGCTCGTCGGGGAACGCCACCTCGACGATGAATTCGAGCTCGTCGGCGTCGGCACCGAAGACACCGACCGGGAGCGTCGCCGAGTCAGCGAGGTAGGTTTCTGTCGCCGTCATCTCCACGTCGTTGACCGTCACGCGGAGCCCAACGCTCGCGCCGCCGCCAGCGTTCCCGACGGTGACCTCGCACATCCGGTTCTGTCCGGACGCGATCGCGTCGGGGAACCCGTCCCACGCCACGTCGATCGCGGGGAACTTCCGGGCGTTCTCGACGATGCGCTCGGCGACGCCCTCCGAGAGTCCAGCGCGCCGGAGTTCCGCCGCGCCGGCGTCGGCGACGTCGCTTGGGCTGTGGAGCCCGCCGGTGGCGAGCGTCCGGGCGCGCGCCGGGCCGATCCCGTCGACCGCTGTCAGCCCGACGGCGTCGCGGGGGACGCCGTGCTCAACGCGGGCCTCGACCCGGCGGGCGAGGTTCGCCGCGCGCGGGCCGGCGAACGCCGCGAGGAACTCCCGGAGCGCCGAGAGGAGCCGGAGCGCGTTCTGCCGGATGATCCAGGCGTCCGACCGGAGATCCGACGGCGTAGCGTCGTCCATCCCCGCCTGGAGGATCGCAAGCACCTTCCGGGGGCCGTCTTCCAAGTCGGTCCCGGTGCTCGAGAGCACCTCGTCGACGGCGTCGGCTTCCGACTGACGCGCCGACACGGAGTGAAACTCCGCGGCGCCCGCGACGGTCTCCAAGACGTCGGCAGCCGAGACCGTCTCGCGGTCCGCGAGGCGCCGAAACCGCGCTGCGGTGTCGAGCCGGAGGTAGTACTTCGAGGCGAGTCGGCCCAGCGTCGTCGCGGAGACCGAAAGGTCCTCGCCCGTCTCCACGAATCCGCGGTCGACCAGGGATTCGAGCGTGTCGCGGACGCGGTCCCGCAGCGTGTCGAACGCGTATTCGTCGGGCTTCGATCTCGCCCGCTGGTAGTAGAACGTCGTCTCTAGCCACGCCATCACGTCGTCGAGGTCCCGAATCGTCCCCATCGCGATCTCGGCGTTGAGGTGTGAATCCAACTCGGCCGCCAGCCGCGACTCGATCTCTTTGCCCTCACGCAGGAGCCGCCGGTATTTGTCGGCCTCGGAGCGGTCACACACCACCCACCCGTAGCCGACGTCGTCGTAGCCGGGCCGACCCGCGCGCCCGAGCATCTGGAGGATGTCGAGCGGGGACATATCCACCTCGCCCTCGAGCGGATCGTGGTACTTGGTGTCGCGGATCACAACGCAGCGGGCCGGGAGGTTGACTCCCCACGCGAGCGTCGACGTCGAGAAGAGGAGTTGGATCCGGCCGTTCTTGAACCACTCTTCCACCCGATCGCGGTCGGCCTTCGAAAGCCCGGCGTGGTGGAACGCCACCCCGTCGGGGACGCCCTTCGCGAGGGCGTCGTTGCCCAACTCCGCAGCCTCGGTGTGGAAATCGTAGTCGCCGCGGGCGCCCATCGGGACGTCGCGCTTTGCGATCTCGTCTCTGGCTTTCCCGGCGGCCCGGACGGCGTCCTGGCGGGAGGAGACGAACACCAACGCCTGGCCGCCGTCGCGGAGGTGCTCCTCTGCGAGGTCCAGAGCACGGTAGAGCCGGCGGTACTTGTCGGCGAAGGAGTTGTCGCCGTGGGAGTACGTCTTCACCCCGGAGTGAAGCTCCACTGGGCGGTACGCCTCGCCGAACTCGAAGGTCGTCTCCGAGGGGGCATCGAGCCACGCCGCAACGTCGTCGATGTTGGGCATCGTCGCCGACAGCGCAACGATCCGGGGATCACACAGCCGGCGGAGCCGCGAGACAGTGACCTCGAGGACGCCGCCGCGTTTGTCGGAGTCGAGCAGGTGGACTTCGTCGATGACACAGCAGTCGACGTCGGTGACGAACGCGTAGCGCGCGGAGTCGTGTTTCCGGGTGGCGGAGTCGGCCTTCTCGGGAGTCATCACCAGGATGTCCGCGCGCTCGGCCCGCCGGGGGTTCAAGTCGCGCTCGCCGGTCACGACGTACACCGAGTAGCCGAGATCCTCGAACCGCTCCCACTCGGACTCTTTTTCGTTCGTGAGCGCCCGCATCGGAGCGATGAACAACGCCGTGCCGCCCCGCCGGAGCGTCCGACAGATCGCGAGTTCCGCGAGCGCGGTCTTGCCGCTTGCGGTCGGGGCGGCGGCGACGACGTTGTCGTCGGACTCCAAGATTGCCGGCGTGGCCGCCCGCTGCATCCGGTTGAACTCCTCGAACCCGAACGCGTCGGCGAACTCCGGGAGGACCTCGGCGACCTTCACGCGACGCACCTCCGAACCGGAAGTCGCGGTCGGATACCCGTCAGACGTATCGAGAGCGGTTGAACCGCCGCAGCCGAGCGAAAGTGGTGAAACGGCGGCGGAACACGAGTCATACGAGCCACCGGGGACTCCGTGGGCAAAGACGTTTCTCCATCAGTGCCACGGGTGCCCCGTCGGCGGAGATTTATATACGAGCCCGCGGCCACCCGGCGTGTGAGCTGAGACCGGCCCCGCGTCGGGTTGCGGTTGCTCGGCACGTCGGCGCGGGCGACGAGAGCGGGTGCCGACTGTTCGCTACGATCCGACGTCACTCGACGGGCCGCTGCCAACCCGCAGACTTTTGCTCGGGCGCCCGAACAAAGGGGTATGAGCGGCAGGCGGAAGCCCGACTGGCTGAAGATGCGCCCGCCGTCGGGGCGGCAGTTCACCGACATCAAAGAAACGCTCCGGGAGCGCGATCTCCACACGGTCTGTGAGGAGGCCAACTGTCCGAACATGGGGGAGTGCTGGAGCGGCCGCAACGGGCCGGGGACGGCGACGTTTATGTTGATGGGTGATCGGTGCTCCCGCGGGTGCAACTTCTGCGACGTCGAGACCGGCGGGATGGAGGCGCTGGACCCCCACGAGCCCGCAAACGTCGCGGAGGCGGTCGCGGAGATCGGGTTGGACTACGTCGTGCTCACCTCGGTCGACCGCGACGACCTTCCGGACCAAGGGGCGGACCACTTCGCTCGGACGATTCGGGAGATCAAAGAGCGCGACCCGGGGATTCTGGTCGAAGTCCTGATCCCCGACTTCCAGGGCGACCCTGGCCACGTTCGGACCATCATCGACGCCGGCCCGGACGTGATCGCCCACAACGTCGAGACCGTCGAGCGACTCCAGTGGCCGGTTCGGGACCGCCGAGCGGGCTACGACCAGTCGCTGTCGGTGCTCGAACAGGTGTCCGAGGAGTCCAACGTCTACACCAAGACCAGCCTGATGCTCGGGGTCGGGGAGTACGACCACGAGATCTATCAGACCCTTTCGGACCTCCGGGAAGCAGACGTCGACGTGGTCACGCTGGGGCAGTATCTCCAGCCCTCCCGGTCGCACCTGGACGTCTTCGAGTACGTCCACCCCGACGCCTTCGAGACGTGGCGGCGCGTCGCCGAGGAGGAACTCGACTTCCTCTACTGCGCGTCGGGGCCGATGGTCCGGTCGTCGTACAAGGCCGGGGAGCTGTTCGTCGACGCCGTGATGCGCGAGGGCAAGACCGTCGAGGCAGCACGGCGCGAAGCCCGAGCAGCCAGCGGCTGATCGACTGGCACTCGCGGCGACGGAGCACCGCAGTCCACACATCCGGTAGTATGAATTGCCGGGCGAGGGGGTCGTATGTCGGATGCGCACGGCGACGCGGCGGGGATCGAGGGGCCTCTCGGCGACCTGCTCGTCGGTGTCGGGGTCCCGGCATAGCTCGCGGGCCGCCGCCGCGGCCGCGACGCTTGCAGTCGGCGTGACGATGTAGGGCGTGTCAAAGAACTTCGTCGCCAGCGTGTTCGGTTACACCGACGAGCCGTTCCGGACCATCGGCGGATCGCTGGACCGAGCGGGTGTCGGTGCGCCCGGGCCGGCGTCGGACGCGCGACCGAGTCGCGTCGTCGGGCGCTCGGCCTGCGCCCGACGACACAGGAGGCTGTTCGGCAGCCAAGACAGCGGTGACGCCGCGTCGAGAGAGTACAGCGGTTGTGGCTGTCGTGGTGAGCGGAGCGTCCGCGGGGCCCATAGGGCTTTACTCTCGGGGTAGCGAGCGAAGGTATGCCTGGAATGGACGAGGAGGCTGCGGAGCTGATCCGATCGGTACGGACGGATTCGCGTCGGACGGCACTCCTCTCGGCTCTGGAGACGGAGGCGAAGACGGCAACGGAGCTTCAAGAGACGCTCGGCGCCAACCACGTCGACGCGGTCCTCTCAGAGTTCGTCGACGACGGCGTCGTCGAGGCCGGCGGTGCCGGGTACGAACGCACGGAGTTCGGCGAGCGCGTCCACGAGTACGCCACAGCCGACTGGAACCCGTCGAACGACGGAACCAAACGGGCGGCAACGTTCGAGACGCTTTCGGACTGCGAGTGGCACTGCTCGGCGTGCGAACTTCCGAGCTCTCAGCCCGCAAAGGACATCCAGATGCTCCGGAAGGAGGGCTTCGAGTTCGTGCAGAACACCGGCCAGGGGCAGGGCGACTACCTGCACTGTGAGGCCTGCGAGGCGACGACCTTCCACCGGAAGCTGAAGTACCCGTTCCCGACGGGGCAGTCGATCACCAGACAGGGGATGCCCGATTCGTTTAAACGCCGGGTCCGGGACCTCTACGGCCACCGCGACGCGTTCGACGGGTCCTCGCCGAGTACGACCCTCGAAGTCGACCACCGGGTGCCGGAGATCAGGTGGGAGGAGTCGGAGGACTTCGACTACGGGTCGATGAGTGACGACGAGATCAGAGACCACTTCCAGATTCTCACGCGGAGCCACAACCTCCTGAAGAGCCGGAAATGCGAGTCCTGCGTCGAGAGCGGGGAGCGGCCACCGTTCCTCGGGATCGAGTACTACTACGAAGGTGACGCGGCGTACGACGAGTCGCTGGGCTGCGTCGGGTGTGGATGGTACAACCCACAGGAGTGGCGAGCGTCGTTACACGCGGAACTCGACGACTGAGTAGGGACGCCCAAAGCCCCGCTTCACAGCCGCTCAGCGTCGACGGCGACGTCGTGGCCGGGGAGCACGCCGGTCGACTCGAGCAGGTAGTACACCGCAACGTGGGCGACTACCGCGGCGACGAGCCCGTTGAGCGCCGCGCCGGCGACACCGGGGATGAGTTGGGGCGCCGCGACGCCCGGGACGACCTGCCCCGCCGTCAGCACCGCGACGACGGCGCCGACGGCGTAAGCGACCACGCCCGTCCACCGGACGCCCGTGAACCGGACGTCGTCCATCTTCGGGACGCTCAGCCGCCAACACAACAGGAAGTCGGCGATGATCACGCCACCGAGCGGCGGGACATACTGGCCGAGCGTCGACAGCCACGGGATGAGTAGGCTGTCGGCACCCACCAATGCGAGGGCGATCCCGATCGTCCCGCCGACCAGGATGAACGGGCGCTTGCGGTCGAACTCGAAGGCTTCGCTGCCCGCGACGCCGAACGCGTAGGCGGCGTTGTCGTTGGTCGTCCAGATGTTGAGGATCAGCGCGATCAATCCGACCGCGGCCAGCCCCTGCGCCGCGAGCACCTCGTAGAGATCGCCCGCGGGCGTGACGTCGTACACCGCGCCGCCGACGGCGCCCGACAGGAAGAGGAAACCGTTCCCGACGAGGAAGGCGATCAGGCCCGCCCAAAAGCCCACGCGGGTGCTGCTCGCGAACCGCGCCCAGTTCGGCGCCTGGGTCCCGCCGCTGATGAACGTCCCGACGACGATTGTCACCGCGGCGGCGAATCCCATCTCGCCGCTACCGCCGCCGAAGAGCCCACTGACGCCGCCGACGTCGCCGACAGCGATGAAGATCGAGAGCAGTCCGACGATCACGAGGACCGGGACCGCCACGAGCGAGAGTCGCTCCATTCCCTCGTAGCCGAAATACGCCGTCGCGAGGTGTAACACGCCCCAGATCAGGATGAGCGCGCCGGTGAACGTCGGCGTGTCGAGTCCGAAGAACGTCGCCGTCGGGATCGCGACCAAGGGGATGGTGACCCCGAACCAGCCGACCTGCGTGCCGCCGAGCATCAGGTCGGCGAACTTCGCGCCGTACCGACCGAAGCTGTAGCGTGCGAGCAGCACCGTCGTCAGCCCGGCCTTCGCGGCGATGCCACACAGCGTCGCGACGTAGGCGCCCAGGATGGCGTACCCGGCCGCCATCGCCGTCAACATCGGCCCGAAGCCCATCGCCGCACCGACCTCCGCGCCGGCCCAGATCGTGCCCGCGAAGAACACGAATCCGAGCAGCACCGCGGAGATGCTCACGAGCCCTTTTCGTTCGTCGCCCGGGACGTGATCCAGCGGGTAGTCGGGGTCGGGGAGGTTCTCGTCGCCAAACACGAACCGTCGCCACGCGGGCGTGTCGCCTTCCGTTGCCATCGGTCTCGGCTTATCATCGATGTGTATAAAATTGTGGTTCGTGTCCGTATTTGTGGGCACGTTCCTGGATGACTCCGACAGCGGGCGAAAATAATTAAGCGTCGGCTTCGCGACCACCGAGTATGTCCGATTTCATCGTGACCGACGGCCGGACGCTCGCCGGCGACGCGATCGACGTCGAGATCCGCGAGGGGACGATCGATCGGGTGGTGCCCGCGGGCGAGGGCGACCCGTCCGGGGTTCCTGCCGACCGCCGGTACGACGCCGGGGGGCGGCTGGTGACGCCACCGCTGATCGAACCCCACGTCCACCTCGACGCCACCGGAACGGCGGGCGACCCTTCGTGGAACGAGAGCGGGACGCTCGCGGAGGGCATCGAGATCTGGGCGGCGTACAAGCAGGACGTCACCGTCGAGGACGTCCTCGAACGCGCGACACAGACGGTCGAGTGGTACGCCGCTCACGGCGTAACCCGAATCCGAACCCACGCCGACGCGACCGAGCCGTCGTTGACGACCGTCGAGGCGCTTCTCGAACTCAAAGATGAGGTCTCGGACCTCGTGGAGCTTCAGGTCGTCGCGTTCCCACAGGACGGCATCCTCACCGACCCGAGCCACGAGGACCTGCTTCGGGAAGCGGTGGAGATGGGCGTCGACCTGGTCGGCGCGATTCCGCACAACGAGCACACGCGGGAGGATGGGGTCCAGAGCGTCAACATCGTCTGCGACATCGCCGAACGCCACGACCGGCCGCTCGACCTCCACATCGACGAGACCGACGATCCGAACTCCCGGTTCACCGAGGTACTCGCGAGCGAGGCGCTCAAGCGGGGGATCGGCGACCGCGTCACTGCGAGTCACACCACCGCGATGCACTCGTACAACAACGCCTACGCCGACAAGCTGATCTCGCTCGTCGCCGACAGCGGGGTATCGGTGGTGACCAACCCCCCGGACAACTCGATTCTCCAGGGTGCCTATGACGACTACCCGCGTCGCCGGGGCCACACCCGCATCGACGAACTCCGCGAGGCGGGCGTGACCGTGGGTCTCGGACACGACTCCGTGCTCGACCCGTGGTATCACTACGGCGTCGCCGACCCGCTGGATGCGGCGTTCGTCCTCGCCCACTACGCTCACATGGCGGGTCACGGCGACGTGCCCGTGCTCTGGGAGATGCTGACCGACGCCAACGCCGCCGTCTTCGGCGCAGCGGAGTACGGGCTCACTCGGGGACACGAGGGATCGCTCGTCGTTTACGACGCCCCCGACCCGTTCAACGCGCTCCGGACGCGGGCGCCGCGGACGCTCGTCGTTCGCGACGGCGATCCGATCGCACGGACCGAGCCGGCGACCACGGAGGTACTGCGGTCGGGGGAGTCGAGGTCGATCGACTACAAGCGGTGAGCGCCGCCGGTCACCGGGAGGTCAACCAACGGCGTGGGGCAGCCGTATCACTCCACGTCGGGGGCGGCCTCGTCGGTCCGTCCCGGAAGTTCGAGTTCGATCTCGAGTTCGGGGTCGCCGACGCCGTCGTAGTCGAGGTCGAGCCGGACGGGGTCGCCGAACGCGAAGGGGAGTTCCCACTCCTCTTCGACGAGGGTCAGTTCGTCGCCGTCGCGGAGCTGTTCGCCCAGGTCGATCAGGAACTGTCCGGCCTCGCTCGCGTCCAGACGGTACTCCCGCTCGAACTCCCGGCCCGGGCGGATGATCGTTCGGTCGTGGTCGGCGCCGGAGTCGTCGGGCGCCGTCTCGGTGTCTCGATCCATACGCGTAGATGGGTCGCCGTCGGACATATGGCTTACCGACCGGGCTCGACGGTCAGGTCGGTCGAGATCCATCCGTGGACGTTGCCGGACTCGACGAAGACCGACCGTCCGGGGCGCGTCTCACAGACCAGTACGTCGGGGTCGCCGTCGGGCGCCGCGTCCGACTGGCGCGTCGGAGAGGGGTGGGGTGTGGTGGCCATCACGACTATTTAGGGCGGCCTAAATTGAAAAGCGTGTGGGTTTTGCGCACGGAATCGGTCGCGGGTGACGAAGCTTAAATATTGGCGGCGACGAACTGCGGGCAGACACCGAATGCCGGACGCCGACATCGACCGCTCCACAATCGGAGTGTTGGACCTATTCTGTGGCGGCGGCGGGCTCTCGGAGGGGTTCCTTCAGGCTGGCTACGACGTCGTCGCCGGCGTCGACGTCAGCGAGGACTTCCTCGCGACCTACGAACACAACCACGACGACGCGCTGGCAATCAGGGCGGACCTCTCGGAGATCGACCCCGAGACGTTCTTCGAGTCACACCCCATCGACCCCGGCGCCGTTGACGTCGTGATCGGTGGCCCGCCGTGTAAGGGATTCAGCATCGCGGGCCACCGCGATCCCGGCGACGAGCGCAACTACCTCGTCGGCTCGTTCATCGACTACCTGGAGTTCGTCCAACCCGACGCGTTCGTGATGGAGAACGTCCCCGGGATCAAGTCGATGGAGGGCGGTGACACGCTCCGGTCGATCCTGGAAGGGCTCCGACGGGCGGGCTACGAGAAGCCCGCTTACGAGACCCTGAACGCGGCTGACTACGGCGTCCCGCAGAAGCGGCGCCGCGTGATCTTCCAGGGCCGCCGCGACGGGTCGCTCCCGAGTTACCCCGACCGGACCCACGGCCCCGCCGAGCAGACCACCCTGACCGGCGAGCGGCTGCAGCCGTACGTGACCGTCGACGAGGCGCTCTCACGCCGGGACGTCGGGGCCCTCCCGAACCACGAGACCACCGACCACTCCGCGGAGATGGTCGAGCGGATCGCCGAAGTCGGGGCGGGCGAGAGCCTGTATGAGAGCTACGGCGACAGTTGGCGCCGGCTCGAACCGGACGAGCCCGCGATTACGGTCAAGGAGAACCACAACGCGCCGTTCATTCACCCCGAAGCCGATCGCGTGGGGACCGTCAGAGAGTGTGCGATCCTCCAGTCGTTCCCGGACGACTACGTCTTCCAAGGGCCCAAGAGCACGCAGTTGAAAGTCGTCGGCAACGCGGTCCCTCCGGGGCTCGCAAACGCCGTCGCGGAGGCGCTCGCGGGCGATCTCGCGGCGATTCGGGAAGCGGCTGTCGCGGACGGAGAGTAGGCCCCGGACGCGGCCTGCGGTGTGGTGGCTACTCAGTCTCCTGCCGGATCACACTGTGGCTCTCCAACGTTTTCGCGAGCCGCGGCATCGACGCCACCACCGCGTCACAGACGGGCCGGACCGCATCCTTCGGGAGATAGCCGACGGCGAGCCCCGCGATCTCCAGCATCGGGAGGTCGTTGGCGCCGTCGCCGACCGCGATCGTCCGAGACAGCGGGATGTCGAGGTCGGCGGCGAGCGATTCGAGCGCGTCGTCTTTAGTGCCCGTGACGAGCGGCCCCTCGACGCTGCCGGTGAGCCGGCCGTTTTCCATCGGCAGCCGGTTGGCCACGATCGTGTCGACCGCGACGCCCTCGCGTTCCAGCGCGCGCTCGACGCCGCCTTCGAACCCACCAGTCAGGATCGCGACGTGGTGGCCGGCCGCCCGGAGCCGCTCGATCACCTCGGCCGCGCCGGGGCGGAGCCGCACTTGGTCGAAGGCGGCGTCGGCGTCCGCCTCCGGGAGTCGCTCCAACAGCGATGCCCGCTCACGGAGGCTCCCGGCGTAAGAGAGTTCGTCGTTCATCGCTCGCTCCGTGATCTCCGCCATACGGTCGGCGACGCCGGTACGCTCGCCGAGCAGAACGGTCATCTCGGAGTCCGAGAGGGTGCCATCGAAGTCGAAGGCCACGAGTCGCATACGGGGACTCGGTTGCGGGGGATCATCAACCCACCCACCGCGTCGTGAGAATCGATATCAGCCCACGCACGGCCGTAGACGCCCAGGAAGAAACGTTTAACCGGGAACCGGGGTAGTGCTCGTATGTGAAGGTGGTTATTACGGACCCGATCGACGACGCGGGGATCGAACGCCTCCGCGAGTCGGGCCACGACGTCGAGACGGCGTACGACCTGACCGGCGAGGCGCTGCTCGAGGCGGTCGGAGGCGCCAACGCCCTGGTTGTTCGGTCCGGAACCGAGGTCACCGAGACGGTGTTCGAGGCCGCGCCGGACCTGGTCATCGTAGGGCGGGCGGGCATCGGCGTCGACAACATCGACATCGACGCCGCCACCGACCACGGCGTCGTCGTCGCCAACGCCCCTGAGGGCAACGTCCGGGCGGCCGCCGAGCATACCGTCGCGATGACGTTCGCGGCCGCGCGGTCGATCCCGCAGGCCCACGCCCGACTGAAGCGCGGAGAGTGGGCGAAATCCGACTATCTCGGCACGGAGCTCAACGGCAAGACCCTCGGAATCGTGGGGCTCGGTCGGGTTGGACAGGAGGTCGCAAAGCGACTCGACGGCCTCGGGATGGAGCTGCTCGCCTACGACCCGTACATCAGCGAGGAGCGCGCCGACAGGCTGGGCGCGGAGCTCGTCGAACTGGAGACGTGCCTGGAGTCGGCGGACTTCGTGACGGTCCACACGCCGCTGACTCCTGAGACCGAGGCCATGATCTCCACCGCGGAGCTTGGCCTGATGGACGGGGGATTCCTGATCAACTGCGCCCGCGGCGGCGTGGTCGACGAGGACGCCCTGGCCACGGCGGTTGCGAACGGCACGCTCGACGGCGCCGCAATCGACGTCTTTGCCGAAGAACCGGTTGCGACCGACAGCCCCCTACTCGACGTCGACGAGATCGTTGTCACTCCCCACCTGGGGGCGTCGACGGAGGCCGCACAGGAGAACGTCGCGACCTCCATCGCCGACCAGGTCGATGCGGCGTTCGCGGGCGAGCCAGTGATGAACGCGCTGAACGCTCCCTCCGTTGACGAGAGCGCGTTCCCGCGGATCCAACCGTACATCGGGCTGGCGGAAACCTCGGGAATCATCGCCGCACAGCTGCTCGACGGTCGGATCTCCGAGATCGAGGTGGCTTACGAGGGTGACATCGCCGACGAGGAGATCGACCTCGTGACCGCGTCGGCGCTGAAAGGCGTCTTCGAACCCTTAGAGTGGCAGGTCAACGCGGTCAACGCCCCTCGGATCGCGGAGGAGCGCGGGATCGAGGTCACCGAGTCCAAACGGCTTCAGTCCGACGACTTCCAGAGCGTCGTGACGGTCCGGGTCGGCAACGACGACGCCTCACTGGAGGTCTCGGGAACGCTGTTCGCCGGCGACGACCCGCGGATCGTCCGCATCGACGGATACCGGGTCGACGCGGTGCCTCACGGGAAAATGCTGGTCGCGCGCAACGCCGACAAACCCGGCGTGCTGGGGTTCATCGGGTCGGTACTGGGCGACCACGACATCAACATCGCGGGGATGTTCAACTCCCGGCGGGACGAACCCGGCGGGGAGGCGCTCACAGTGTACAACCTCGACGACCCGGTCCCCGACTCGGTCGCGGCGACCATCCTCGACGACGACCGTATGATCGACGTTCGGTACCTCACGCTCAACGGGGACGAAGACGGGTCATAGCGGCCGACTACTCCGCGCCGATGTGCTCGAGCACCGCAGCGGTGTCGTTCGGGACCGGCTCGGGCTTGTTGCCCGCCTCGTAGGCGGCTTCGGGATCCTTCAGCAGGTGGCCGGTGGTGAGACACACTACGTCCTCGTCGGCGTCGACGACGCCCTTCTCGCGGAGTTTCTTCAGGCCCGCGATCGAGGTGGCCGAGGCGGGTTCGACGCCGATGCCTTCCTTCGCGAGGTCGCGCTGAGCCTCGGTGATCGCCTCGTCTTCGACCGCCACGGCGGTGCCGCCGGTGCCGCGGATTCCCGGCAGCGCCTTCGGCGCGTTGACGGGGTTGCCGATCCGGATCGCGGTCGCGATCGTCTCGACGTCGTCCCACCGCTCGGTGTCGGCCCAGCCGTGCTCGATCGCCTCGACCATAGGCGCCGACCCCGCAGCCTGTGCGCCGGTGAGTTTCGGGACCTCGTCGGGGTCGAGTGCACCAGACTGGACGAGTTCGCGGAACGCCTTGTACAGCGCGGAGGTGTTGCCCGCGTTCCCGACGGGCAGGACGATCCGGTCCGGGAAGCGGCCGTAGTCGTCGCGGAACTGTTCGAGTATCTCGAACCCGATCGTCTTCTGTCCCTCAAGCCGGAAGGGGTTCAGTGAATTGAGGAGGTAGACCTCGCCGCGCTGTGCGAGATCCTGGACGATGTCCAGACACGAATCGAAGTTGCCGTCGACCTCGAGGATTCGGGCGTCGTGAAGCGCGGCCTGGGCGACCTTTCCGGCCGCGACCTTCCCCGCGGGCAGCAGCACCAGCGTCTGCATCCCGCCGCGGGCGCCGTACGCCGCCAGCGCCGCGGAGGTGTTGCCGGTGGAAGCACACGCCAGTCGGCCGACACCGAGTTTCTGTGCGACCCGGACGCCGACGGTCATCCCACGGTCTTTGAACGATCCGGTAGGGTTCATGCCCTCGTGTTTGACTCGGAGACTCCGCACGTCGATCGACTCGCGAAGCCGTGGGGCCTCGTGCAGCGGGGTGTCGCCCTCCGGAAGGGAGACACCTTCGTCGAACGGGAGCGCGGCGTGGTACCGCCAGACGCCGCGGCCCTCGCCGCGGAAGTCCTCGAGCGTCGGGGGGTCGGCGTACCGGACTTCGAGCAGGTGTCCGTCCGCGCCGGTGTACCGGATCTCGTCGAAGGGGGCGTAAGTTTCGCCCGTCTCGATGTCGGCGAGCCAGACGCCGTCCTCGGCGACGTCCGGGGCGGCCGGCGTGGGCGCGGTGAGTTCGAGACTCATTATCGAATCTCTGGCGTTCGGCGGTGAAAAGCCGGACGGTTCCGCGGCGGGAGGATCACGACGCGGACTCCTCCCCGTAACCGTCGATGCTGCGGTGGACCCGATCGACCCACTCCTCTAAGGCGTCGTGGAGCATCGTCTTGGCTTCCGGGAGTTCCGTCGCGGTGTACTGGTAGATGTACCCGCCCGAGTCGAGCAGCCGGCGCTCCCGCTCGGCCAGCCCTTTCTCCATCAGCGTCGTCAACGAGCGGTTGATGTTGCTCCGATCGCGGTCCAACACGTCGGCGAGCTCCGCGACAGTGCTCCCAGGATGATCGAGTAGCGTGAGGTACGTCCGGCTCTCGTGGCGTTGGATCCCGAACACACACGAGAGGACCTGCTGGAACCCCGGATCCTCGGTCTCGAGGAGATCACTCATCTCCGGCGTATCGCTCATACCCAGCTATCACCACCCGCGCGACAAAAACCCGCGGTCGGCGGCAGTTTCGGGCGGCCGGGGCGCCGGCGCGGCGGACGAGGAGCGCGCGTCACTGATGCCGTTGGCTGTAACCGACAGTGTGAGCTACTCCTCGCGAGCGTACCCCATCCGCTCGATGCAGCCGACCATCCCCTCGGGATCGGAGTGTTTGTGCAGCGTCGTCGGGGTGTCGCAGTAGTACGTCTCCCCGTCGTGGCGGAGCGACACCTCGTGGGTCCCCCCGAGGAGTTCCGCCTCGACAACGACGCGGCGACCCTCCCGGAGGGCGTCGACGATCTCCGTCGCAGTCAACTCTCCCGACTCGACCCGGAGTGGCGTGGGCATACGCGGCGGTTCGTCGCCGAAGCGTATGATTATACCGTCGTGACGTCGGCCGCGACGGCGCAAATATAATATCTATTTATTATAGATGCGCGCGTACAGAGTGTATGGAAGACGGGATCAGACTCAATCGGATCGGGACCGCGTTCGAGGAGCTGTCGTATCCGGTCGCAGCGCCGGCAGTCGTCGACGCCTGCGGCGAGGTCGTCGTTCGGCTCGCGGAGGGGACGGTGCGCGTCGGCGACGTGATCGAACGGTCGAGTGCCGACCAGTTCGCGTCGAGCGGGGATCTGGAACTGGAGTTTCTGAGCCTGCTCCCGCGGAACGCGGTCGGGGAGCCGTACCAGTCCGACGGGGACGCGTGATGAACGGGCGCCGCGTACACGACGGGGTCTCGATCCGGATCCGAGACGTCACCGGAACGGCGTACGGGCTGTGGCGATGTGGCGACTGCGGCGAGATGGGCCGGCTCGGTGGGCAGCTCCCGGCAGCGTGTCCGGACTGCGGCGCGCCCAGGGAGACCCTCGGCTATGTGGCTGAAGATTGACCCGAAACGAGGCCAACTGCTGGAAGAAGTGGTCCCCGGGGTATCAGCCGGCACCCGACCTGTACGGACACCGATGATCCGGGTGCGTTCGGTGCCGGCGACCCGTCTCAGTTGGTCGTCGACCGGGATCGATCCTCCGACTGCGGGGGTTCGACGCCCTCGGCAGCCTCCGCAGTCTCGGTCTGTTTTTGGGTGTCGACGTGCCACCGAGTCACCTCGTCGTCGAACTCGCCGAGGCGGGTGCTGACCTCGTCTTTGAGATCGTCGTCGTTGACGTTCACCTCGAAGACGAACTCGACGTCGCCCTCCCCGCGGGTGGACTTTTGAATGTTGGCACTCACGAGTTCGTTGTCGAAGTAGTACGGCGCGATCTGAGTCATCACCCGCTGGTAGACCGTGTTCTCGACGCGGCGAAGCGCCCGTCGGCCGGCGGAGTCGGCGGCGCGGGCGACGTACCCCAGCGACTCGGACCACCGGTCGACGGCCTCGTCGCTGTCGCCGTTCTCGACGTGTTCGTACGACTCCGAGAGGCGTTCGCCCGCGGTCTGGAGGTCCTCGTCGGGGTCCTTGCCGGCCTTCTCGCCTTCGCCCTCGGCGACGCTGGCTTGGTCGGCAGTCTTCTCGCTCACGTCTTCTTGGAGGCGCTCGTGCGATTTGGGCCGCCACTCGTCCCACTCCTCGAAGGCGTCGCCGTCGACACCGGCGTCGCGGAGCGCCCGCGTGATCCGTTCGCCGTGCTCGACCACGTCGCCCCATGCGCCCCGAATTTTGAATCCGGAGACACTCTCTTCCATTGTCTCAGCGTGGATACGAACGGCGAGATATAAAGGTCTATCCTGAGTGTATGGGTCACGGGAGTGCGTACCTCGGTCCACGGCGGAAGTAGGGGTGCGGCGACGGTGCGGTGTCGCGACGCCACCCGGGAGGCTTTTGATCCGACCCGAAATGTGTCTCGGTATGGGATACGACGTAGTTGACAGCCGGGCGGTGAGTCCGGCGGAGGGCCGACCCTGCGAACTCCGCCGACTGACTTCGGCTACCGACCTGTCGAGCCTCGCGGTCAACCGCTACCGCGCGGAACCGGGCGAACAGATCCCCCTGAAATATCACTACCACGACGAGCAGGAGGAGGCGTTCTACGTCCTCGGAGGCGCACTTGCCGTGGAGACGCCGGAAGGGACGCACACTGTGGCGTCGGGATCGCTGTTCACCGCAACCCCGGGGTCACCACACCGAGCGTACAACCCTGAAGCGGCCGACGAGGCGGTCGAGGTGCTGGCGATCGGCGCGCCGACGGTCGAAGACGCCGTTCACCCGTACGACCCGGGCGCCGACGGGGGGGCCTGAGTATGCCCATCGAGGACCGCGACGACGCGTACCTGATCACCCACGCCTTGGCGAAAGACACCCTCTCGCGGCTCCGGGACGTCGAGACCGAGCAGGTGGCGTTCCGGAAGGGGCTGGTGAAGCTCGGCCGGATCTGCGGCTACGAGATCATCGACGGCGCGATGGAAACCGAATACGTGGGCGTGGAGACGCCGCTGACCGAGACCACCGGCGAGCGGGTCCGGGGGCTGGGCGACGTCGTCATCATCAACGTACTCCGCGCGGCGACGCCGTTCGTCGAGGGGCTGCTGAAGGCGTTCCCCCGAGCCAAGCAAGGGGTCATCAGCGCTGGCCGCGACGAAGACGCCGGAATGGACGACGACGGCGGCTTCCCGATCACCATCGACTACGTGAAGCTCCCGGATATCTCCCCCGAGGACACCGTGATCGTGGCGGACCCGATGCTCGCCACCGGGTCGACGATGACGGCGGTTCTGGACCACGTGCTCGGGTCGTCCGAGGCCGACCCAGCCGACCTGTTCGTGCTCTCGGCGGTTTCGGCGCCCGACGGACTGATCCGCGTCGGCGAGGAGTTCCCGCAGGCGGACCTCCTGACGGTCGCCATCGACGAGTACCTCGACGACGACGGCTACATCATCCCCGGGCTGGGCGACGCCGGAGACCGCGCGTTCGGGACGATGTAGCCCCGGAGACGGCCCTGGCGGACACGAACACCTTTGAGCACGGATGCCACACGGATAGGTATGGCCGGAACCGAGCCTTGCGACGACTGTGGCACGCCCACCGAGGACCCCCTCGCGCGGACGGTCCAACTGCGCGTCGACCGCTCGGAGGTCGACAGCCAGCGGCTGTGTCCCGAGTGCTTCGCCGACTGGATCGACAGGTATCGGACGCGGATGCAGCCCGGAGCCGAGAAGCCCGCAGTCGAGACCGACGCCGACATCATCGTCGATTGAGCCGGGGAGGGTGGGGGCTCGACCGCTCTGTCGGGGCCGGAGTCACGCCGGGTACGGACGTCGCTGATCGCCACCCTCGTAGATCGCGACGTACGGCTGCCCGGTGTCGTCGTCGGGACACGCCGAGGTCCGCTCGACGGGGAAGCGCTCGCCGGTGACGTTGACCGCGTGGAGGAACACGTAAACCGGGTAGGTCCGCGAGGAGAACCCCAGCACGTGGTCGTTGTAGCCGTCGCCGACGTTCAGGTTCGCCCTGACCGGCGGGCGGTCCGTCCGGTCGGGCTCGGCGGGGCGCCGGTAGTCACTCCAGTCACCCGCGGCGCAGGCCTCGTACCGTGGCGTGTCCACCCGCTCGGGCAGCGGAGTCGGATTGGTCACCGTGACTGTAGCGGCGACCGCGTGCTCGCGGGAGTCGCCGTCGATCTCGATCCGGTTCTGGGGGTGGAGTTCGTACGCGAGGCCGCCGGTAACCACGTCGACAACGAGAATCACGACCGCGGCCGCCGTGAGCGCACCGAAGAGATACGTCGCGGTTCGCTCGGAGATCAGCCGGTTCGCGTCGTCGAGGCGGGCCCGGAGTCCGAAGAGGGCGGCCGCGATCCCGAGAAGGCCGACCACCGTCACTGCGCTGCCGAGATCGAGGGTGTTCACCACGTCGACGAAAACGCCGACAGTCGAGACCACGACGACCCCGTACCCGAGGAAGGTCAGTTGGCGGTCGTCTGTGCGCTGGGTGACCGCGACGACGCCCGCCAGAAACGCCACCACGACTGCGACCGCCGAGACGGGCGAGTAGCCCAAGTCGACGTTGAAGACGAACACCAACACGGCAACGGTCGTGAGCGCCGCCGCCGCGGCGTTGAACAGCGTCTTGGAGTCGACGTCGACCATACGCCCGGGTTCGGCTGCCCCCGGCAAATATCCGCGGGAGAGACAAAGAGCCGCTTCAGCTTCGGGACGTGACTCACCGCTCGATCGTCGCTCGGCCGCTGGTGGCGCTTCGGATCCGATCGCGGAGGCCCGAAGTCTCCCCGACCGGGGCTCGGACCGAGAAGGAAACCTCGGCCTCGTAGGCCGCCTCGAACTCGACGTCGCCGCTCTCCAGCAGACCGCGGACGGTACCGGAATCGTCGTACGCGACCGTGACCTCGAACCGCTCGTGGGGGACGGCGTCGACCACGCCCGCGTCGTCGACGGCGTCAGTGACGGCTCTGGCGTACGCGCGGGCCAGGCCGCCGACTCCGAGGTTGGTGCCGCCGTAGTACCGGACCACGACGCTCGCGACGTTCCGGAGGTCGCGCTGGACTAAGACGTTCAACGCGGGTTTCCCCGCCGACCCCGTCGGTTCGCCGTCGTCGGACTGGTACTCCCGGAGCATCGCGGTTCCGGAGCCCGCGTGGGGCGTCGATACGGCGCCGGCCTCGACAGCCCGGTCGGAGCCGCCCCCGGATGCGTCCGCGGTCCCGCCCGCTCTACCCTCATCCGCAGGGACACGGTATGCGGGGACGTGGTGGGTCGCGTCGGGGTGTCGCGAACGGACCGACGCCAGGAGGGATTCGGCGTCGTCGACGCCGGCCGCGGGCGCGACGTAGCCGCGGAACTCCGACCCGCGGACCTCGAACGCCGCGTCGCCGGACCCCTCGACGGTCCGAAACGGCTCCGGCGCGTCCGGCGAACTCGGTGAATCGCTCACGGTCGGGAATAGGCCCGCGATCACTCAAAAGGGTTCGTGTCGCGACGGGGCGGCGTGCGGACTCCGGAAGCCCGCCCGGAAGCTCACGCGATGCTGACCCGCCGGACGAAGTCGAGATCCGAGAGTTCGTTGAGTAGGTCCCCCGGGAGGGGGTCGTCGGTGACGACGTAGAGCAGCGGGTCGTCGGTGAACTCGGGATCCTCGGTGACCGTCTGTCGAATGGAGATGCCGCGGTCGGCGAGCAGCCCGGTCACCTCCGCGACGATCCCGGGGCGTTCGGCGTCGTTGGGCTCGATCGTCAGCACCGAGAGATCGAGCACCGGCGCGAGGTCCATGAGGCTGGGGATCGACGAGATGTTCTGGAAGATCCGCCTGAGCTCGTCGTCCTCGAGGATGGCGGTCGTCGTGGAGTCGACCACACGCCGATCGACGTCGATCTCGCGGGCGATCCCGGTGTTGGGGATCTCGATCCCGCCGGAGACGACTCGGCCGTCGTCGTTGACAGAAAACCCGCGCTCTAAGAGAAGCCGGATGACTGCCTGCTGACTCGGACTCCCCTCGAACTTGCCCATAATCTCGTCGAACATAGCGGTGATGTGTAGTGGATTCTGTGTGGTTCGGGGTCAGTTGTCGAACCGCGCTTGAACGAACGGCTGGGCGTTCTCGATGTTGCCGAGCCGAGAATCCGAGAGGAGGACGGCCTCGGTCTCCTCGATCGGGACCGAAAGCGAGATCTCCTTAGTACGGCCGTAGCGACCCTTCGAGACGACGACCGCGTTGACGATCCCGAGCATATCGAGTTCGGAAATCAGGTCGGTGACCCGGCGTTGCGTGAGCACGTCGGCGTCGATCTCCTCGCAGAGCCGCTTGTAGATATTGAACACCTCGCCGGTGTTGACGTTGTGAACGCCGTTCTTCTCCAGCAGGATGGTCGCAAAGAGCACGATCTTCGACTGGGTGGGGAGGGTCCGGACGACCTCCACCACGCGGTCGAGTTCGATCTTGTCTTGAGCCTTCCTGACGTGGGCCTCCTCGACAGTGTCGGCCTGGCCGCGCTCTGCGAGTTCGCCCGCGGTCCGGAGGAGGTCCAGAGCCCGGCGGGCGTCGCCGTGCTCTTGGGCGGCGAAAGCGGCACACAGAGGGATCACGTCGTCGGTGAGTGCGTCGGGCTTGAATGCGACGTTCGCGCGGTGCTGGAGGATGTCACGGAGCTGGTTGGCGTCGTACGGCGGGAAGACGATCTCCTCCTCGCCGAGACTGGATTTGACACGGGGATCCAGAAAGTCGGTGAACTTCAGGTCGTTCGAGATCCCCATGATCGAGATCCGGGAGTTCGTCAGCTCGGAGTTCATCCGCGAGAGGTTGTACAGGGTGTCGTCGCCGGACTTCTCCACGAGCTTGTCGATCTCGTCGAGCATGATCACCACGACCCGCTCCTCGTAGTCGACCGCGTCGAAGAACGTCGAGTACACGCGATCGGTCGGCCACCCCGTCATCGGGACGGTGTCCATCTCTTCGCGGTCGGCCTCGAGTTCGTTGATCCGCTCGGCGACGGCGTCGGGGGTGTCGAACGCCGTCCCTGTCAGTGCCGCCCCGTTCTCGCGGGCGCGCGACTGGAGTGTACCGAGTTCTTCGAGTTTCGTCCCGATGTGCTCGCGGTTCTTCTCGATGAACTTGTTGGCGAGCTGAGCGAGCACGCGATACTGGGTGTCAGTGACCTCACAGTTGATGTACTCGACCTCGCAGGGGACGTCGTACTTCTTGGAGGTCGACTCCAGTTCCTGGCTGACGAACTTCGCGCTCGCGGTCTTGCCGGTGCCGGTCTTGCCGTAGATCAGGATGTTCGACGGAGTCTCCCCACGGAGTGCCGATACCAGGATCGTCGCCATCTGGTTGATCTGCTCGGTCCGGTGCGGGAGTTCGTGCGGAGTGTACGACGGACGCAGAACCTCCTTGTTCTCGAAGATGGGTTCCCCCGACAGAAGGTCGTCGAAGAGGCCCTGGCTCTCGTCGTCGTCGAGGACGACCTCGTCGAGCCCCAGTTCCCCGGTTCCGCTGGAGTCCGTCGGGGCATCGATGTCGACGCCGATGGTCTCCTCGATGTCGATGTCCTCGGCAGTGATCGGGTCGGGACGGTCGGGATCCCCTGTGTGGTCCGTCGCGTCCGCCGATCGTTCGTCGGCCGGGTCTGTGGCCTCGACCTTCTCCGCCGGTCGGTGGCCGTCGCCCGCCCGGTCGTCGTGTCCGCTGGCCGCCGGGTGTTGATCCCCTCCGGCGGACGCGTCGGCGTCGGATGATGAATCGGCCCCCGCCCCGGCGCCAGCGTCGGGCCCCGCGTCGTCGGCGGGCGGTTGGCCGTCACCGCTGTACGCCTGGAGGTCGACCGAGGTCGTCGACCCCTCGTCGCCCGCCGCGTTCTCCGGGCCGCCGTTGGAGCAGTCGGCCGGGTCGTGGGAACCAGCGTCGGCGCTCCCGTCGTCGGTACTCCAGGCGCTCGATTCGAGGGACGTCCCACCCCGTGTCGCCTTCGTTCGGTCGTCGCCGTCGTCGGTATGTGTGTCCTCGTCCATACGTATCCCCCCAATTTCGACTGGAAATCACGCCCCTTGTTCCGGCAAGTCGGTCGTTCACGGGGGATGCGCAGACTTCTGAGAGATCCCCCGAGGCGACGCGTCCAGTTGATGCACTCGAAGTGCACGAACAGGTATCATAAAAAGGTTCCCTCTCGCGGGTTCGGCGGGTCGGGATGATGACGGCTAGGTACTACTTTCATCGGTCGAGACGGTCGCTAACGGAATGTTACGTCGTATGCTGCGGCCTACTGATCTCCGGACGACCCACCAACCGCACGGCGGGACACCGAAATCAGAGGCGGCTGTCGACGGCACCCGGCGGACGAGCCACCTTGCCCCCCACCCCTTCGTTTCAGGTGGAACGCCGGAACAGGGTGGGGGGGGTGAGGTGAGAGGTGTATATAACACCGGCGGATTTAATATCCACTATTACAAACAGTAACCGTACTGCAATAGAATAGTTATATTAGCTTGTTGGATTCTTAAATTTAGTACACTAGTAGCCGTATGCATTCGTCACTGGCCGCAACCGGGTCCCTTCGGACGGTTCCAGTTGAAACGAAGGGGTGGGGGAGGGGGTCCGCTCGACCGCAGTGAATCCCGCGTCACGGCGGGCAGCGGAGACGGTCGGAACGCAGGTGAGGAGAGTCCACACACTGGTCTGCTCGCGACAGTGGCCCCCGAATCCCGCTCAACTCCGTCCGACGCGCCCCGGTTCCGGAGGTCCGTCTGACGCAGTGTTTAAGTGAGCACGGGAATGTGGTACGCTCATACGCCCTCAGATCGGGAGGCGCGGGAGGCTAGGATGGGACTGCTCACAGACCTCAGAAACAGCATCTCACGGGCCGTCGACCGGATGTTCTCGGACGCCGACCCGAAGCGGATCGGCATCTACGGACCCC
>Ga0102936_1000051_pt1 | contig 37631 bp, 38 predicted proteins | sample SalPon2_A_H2O_MG_FD_78502 | JGI IMG/M metagenome (GOLD analysis project Ga0102936, IMG submission 78502) | Salt pond water microbial communities from South San Francisco under conditions of wetland restoration - Salt Pond MetaG R2_A_H2O_MG | ecosystem: Environmental > Aquatic > Non-marine Saline...
AAGGCTGTATCTGTATAGCCTAGGAATGTTCCTATCATTCCGGAAAGGAACAATGGGTATGAGTAGTTGAAGAGTTCTCTGGTGTTGTATTTGGGCTTGACTTTTGATGTCAGTATCGGACCTACTTTTTTCTCTACAAAGTAAAGGTTCAACGGTATCGCCAGTGCTATGCCTCCTACCCATCCCCAGACAGGCCCCATCACTTCAAATCCGGTGTAGATTAGTAAGACAGTAAGCACCAGCTGTAGAATTGGTTGTACGATTCTTGCAGATATTATTTCGTACTTTGCCTTGTTGAATCCGACTGTTGTAGTTGAGAGTATCGCTTCGGGCCTTGAAACAAGTTGAAGGAACCCGAAAACCTGTATAACTGGTATAAGTCCTCTATTATCAAATATCTCGACTGCTATAAACTCTGCCAAGAAGAAAATCACTATGCCTACGATCAAGGCCCCCATGAGATTAAGGCCGAGTGCTGAAAGAACAGTGCCTTTTATCGCCGCTAAATCGTTTTTCTCCCTGTACTCGGGTATAAACTTTTTAAGTCCATTTTTTACAGGAGATCCTGCGAAAGTAGCCGCTATTCCGCCTATCATAATGCCTGTAGTCAACATACCGTAGGCCTCTGGTCCGAGCGCTCTCCCGACTATAGTCCTGTAAAAATAAGTGACTGCTTTGGAGAAGAAGAGGCCAAAAGCTGCTATGCTAGCACCTTTGAGTATGGTGTTCAGTATTTTTTTCTCTTCTCCTTCTGGCATTTTAGTTTCCTCTGTACTGTTTTTTAAGTTCTCGACGTTTTAATTAAGATGTATGGAGCTGATAGTTTTAGGTGTTGATGGTGTTGATCCGGAGTATCTTGAGGAGGCCTTGGAGGAAAGAGATATGCCGAACTGGGAGAGATTAAAAAAGAATAGTTTTTACACTGAGTTGCCTTCTACGGTGCCTTCGATCACTGTTCCTGCGTGGCAGTCGATGTTTTCCGGCTATGATGCCGGAAGGTTTGACACTTACAACATGAACGTCCATAACTTTGAGGAGATGAGTTCTGAGATCGCGAACTCCTCGAGTTTTAAAGGAGATTTTTTCTGGGATAATATCGAGAAAGAGGTTTCTTTGCACTATGTTCCCGGCACTTCACCTGTTTATGAAGTAAACGGATACATGAGATCTGGTTTTCCAAGCCCCGGTATAGATTTTCATCCTGAAATTCTGGAAGAAGAAGTGATGGAAAAAATAGGATTTGAGGAAGGATACGAAAATGAGAGAAAGATAGCCGAATTGATGATGAATAAGGACTCGGATGTCTTCATATCTGTAATTAGAATGACGGACAGGGAGTCTCATCACGCTGAGACTGATTCTGATATTCTTGATATCTACGAGAAGTCGGATAAGTTTGTTGGGAAGATTTTAGATAAAGCTGAGGAAGAAGAAGCTAACTTGCTTGTTGTATCTGATCACGGATTCATGCATATGGACAGAAAACTAAATGTTCTAAAATTCTTAGAGAATAGGGATCTACTGGAGTTCACTGAAGACAGGGATACTTCTCTTCTGTACAGATTGGCGCAGCCTTTGCTTGATACGCCGTTGAAGAGGCCTCTGAAGAAGATGCATGAATTCTACATGTCAAGGACTGGTGAAAAATTGAATGATAAACAGGATAATATACTTGATGCGATAAAAAGTGATTCCAAAGTTCTTCCTTCATGGAAGCCTGTTGGGAGGGAGATAGGCCTGAAAATTAATACTGGGGAGATGCCTCACGGAGAAGTTTCTGAGGAACAGAGAAAAAAGATAATCAAGAGGCTTGAAAACGAGTTAAACAACTTGGAAGATAATGAAGAAAAAGTTGTACAAGATATCTGGAAGGGAGATGAACTGTATCAAGATTCAGAAAACAGGCCTGATCTTGTTTTCAGGACGACTGAAGACTTTGTTCCTGATACTGTGACATCTGATCTTGAATTCTTGAACACCGACTCTTTCACTCACAATGTAAATGGAATTTTCTTCGCAAAAGGCCATGATATCAATGAAGAAGCTGATGAAGAATTCGAGATATTTGATGTAGCGCCTCTGATATACGCCTTACTCGACGCCAAAGCGCCTGAAGATATGAAAGGAGTACTTCCGGAAGGTCTTGTCCCCGAAAAGGATTTAGAGTTTAGAGAGGCCTCTGAAAGAAGTTCTGAGAAAGAAAATTACAGTTCAGATCAAGAAGATGAGGTTAAAGAGAAATTAAAGGACTTGGGTTACATGTGATAGGCCTTTATTTTTATATCAAACAATTTCCATTTATTGTCTATGAAGTGTGTTAGAGGCCTGATTTTTGTTATAGTATTTTGTGTTTTGTTTGTTGGATCTGGGGCTTCTGTTTCTACTTTTTCGAGTGATGATTTCTGTGATTCTTCCAATGAATCAAGTTACGTTAAGACAGAGCACACTGATAGAGGTGGAAACACTAACGGAGGTTGGATTTGGGATGAAAGTAATTGTCAGTTAGAGGCCGATAGTTCAAACGACGATCTTAATATCCATGTTAATTCTTCTCAGATTGATATGCCGGATAATTTTAGGTTTGAGGCTCAGTATGCAGGGACTGGGGATGTTGATGCTTCAGGTATTGTACTTTACGATAAAAGCGAAAACAGATGGTGGACGGCATCTATAACAAACGGTCATGGTGTCAACGGTATAGGTTATATTGAGGGCGGGGATGTCAACAGTGTTCAATCAGGTAAAAATTTTGATACGACTTCTAGTCATGAGTTTGCTATCGAGTACAATGATGGTATGATGCAGTTTTACGTAGATGATGTATTGTCTGCAAGCTACGATATAGGTGTTAAGCCTGATTCGATTGGATTTCTATCGGATGCGCAAAATCCTCCGGCTGTATTTGATAGTTACAGATTATTAGCGCCAGATTCTGATAAATTAGAAGTATACCATTACGGGCCTACAGGTGGGTCGGCTACTTGGACAGCTCCATCTAATGTCAACTCTGTTGATGTTTTGCTTGTCGGAGGTGGAGGCGGAATGGGTTACACTGGAAGTGATAGCCATACAGGTGGTGACGGAGGAGATGGATTAGTCGTTATTAGATATAACTCAGAGTTCTGTAATGAGAGAGGCCCGAAAAAAGAATGTATAATGAATATAGAGAATAACTTGAACTCTCAAACTTATGATGTCAAAAACTTCTTTGATGTACGTAAAGAAGCAACATTAAGATCTAACTCAGGAGTTGCTACTTTGAATATATCCAATAGTTCAAGTATTTCAGGCCTCTGGGAAGGAGGATTTAATATCATATCTTCTGATGTCGTTCTCAAATCAGGCGCAGAGTAGGCATAACACAGACAGGATTATTATCGGAAATTAGGCCATGTGATTTATCAATGATTATACTTAACTTATGCATTATGCCGAGGAAGACTATTTCGTTGCCAGAGGATCTGGCGGATTTTGTGGATGAGAATCATATCAATCTTTCAAGATTTGTTCAGGACAAATTAAGGGAGCTTTCAGAATCCAGGGATGTAAGTGATGAAGAGCAGGATGATCTTTCGGAGGAAGAGGCCAAAGAGATAGCTAAAAAACTTGAGAAACTCGGATATTTGGATAGGTGAATCGAAAATGTACGAAATTCAGAGAATTTCTAAGAAGAATACGCGGGGCGAATTCTGAAATGATCGAAAACAAAGTTTTCTGGACATACAGAAACTCGGTGAGTTTCGAATGAAAGTGATAGGAATAGACGCAGCTACTTGGGACATGATAAAACCTCATAGAGATGAATTGCCTAATTTTGATAGATTGATGGAGGAATGTGAATCAAAAACTATCACTGTTGAGGAGACGCCAAAATCGGCTCCTTTGTGGACCTCTATTTTTACAGGCCTCAGGCAGAGTGAGCATAATCACAAAGATTTCGTTGTGGATGACGAGCTTCAGAAACGGGAGGATATCGATGGAGATTTTGTCTGGGAAGTGATGGAAAGTGTTGATTCCAAAATTTTACAGGTTCCGGCTGTCATCCCGCCGATTAATTTCAATACGAGTTATGAGCCTGAAGGATTCGGCGTAAGTAGTGATTTGGATGAACTTGAAGCTGACAGGAAAAAGTTGATCGAGAAATCTAGGGAAGTTCTTGAAGATGATCCGGAGTTCTTTGCTGTAGTCTTTATGCAGTTGGACAGAGTTTCACATTTCTACTGGAACGATAAAGATCTGATTTTAGAATGGTACAAGAAGATGGATGAAGTATTGGGCGAGTTACTGAAGTATTACGATTTTGATTCCGATGAGCCTTTGATCGTTTTATCTGATCACGGATTTGCAGAGTTCGGAGAGGGACGTGTCCAGACTCTTCCAGAGGAGACTCCGCATGGAAAACTTGAAGGCGATCATCACGAAGACGCAGTTTTGATCACTAAAAACGTTGATTTTGATATTGATCAGCCAGAGGATGTCGGAAAAGCTATTCTGGATTATTATACTTGAGATTTAGTCTTTTTGAGATATTTTTCGGAATTTTTTATCTTTCTTTTATATCCTCTATAATTCTCCCTAGTATCTCAGAGCCTCTTCGACTTCTTCTCTGTTATGTTGAAGTCTTCTGCAACTTCGGAGACACTCCGTCCTAGATCGTGGAATGTCTCGATTATATCTCCTACAGTGACTCTAGTATCTTTCACTACAGGTTTTCCCGATCTTATTTCTTCGTCTTTCGTGATAGCCATATACTATTTATGTTGGTTAAAGCGAAAAAATTGTTGAAAAAAGGAGGCTTAATTAGAAAAATACCTGTGTAAATCTATATTGTCGTATAGAAATCTCTTGAGGCCTCTTTACTGGAAGCCAGGGCTTGAATCCGGCCTTTCGTTCCCTTCGTTGTGTTCAAGTATTTCGTCTGTTCTTTCGATCAGGAACTCTCCTTCTCCGATCATTTTATCGACTACGACGTAGTTCGGGGCAGGAAATACTTCTTCGTCATCGTTTACGAGGTAGAACTCTGCGGCGAAATCTGGTCCTTCAGGACCATGGTGTGTAATCGTTCCGTTCCCGTTGCTGATATCTTCTTTAGTTCTGACTGCGGGTGTGAGACTTGTTTCATTTCTTTCCTCAATTCTCTCAGTTATGTATGTCAGACCTTTCACCTCTCCTTCTTTATCATAATCTTCGAGAAAGAATAGTTCTCTATCAAGATTATCTAGCACCCACTGCGTTGATCTTCTTGTATTGACAGGGATAACTATGTCTTCATGGCTGTCTTCGACGTCGAGTCCTGCCTTTACTAGGCCGGCGAAATCCCGGTCAATCAGCTCTCGATCGTTGTTGACGTGTATCTTGTTGAGGCCTTCAAGTTGTGATTCCACGAAGTCATCAATATCTGCATCATCTGTTTCAAAACTGTTGTTTTCCTGTAGAGAGATAGTTCTCATATCGTCGTGAGTGAACTGTGGTGGAAGACTTACGCTAGAATCTTCAGGAGCTTGCTCAGGATACATCAATGTTGAATCCGGGATAGTGCTCACTACTGAGAGGCCTGTGTTTAGAGCTACATCTCCTCTGAATTTTTCTCCGCTGACCTCTATTTCAAGGTTGTATTTCTTCTTGTGGAGTATGGCGTTTTCAGATCCTAAACCAGCATCTGCATAGAACACTGCCGAGGCCTCTTCTCCTGCCATCTCGCTCAGAGTCACTCCAAGAGATACTTGTCCATTATCTATAGGCTCCTCATTTTTATCGTAACGTAGAATTTGATCAATACCTCTTGTTTGCCCTGCAGGCACCTGATGTTTCCCGTTCCCATCATTTGTGATAACTATATATTCGCCAGCGTTATTCGGGAATACGCAATAATCTTGATGCTCTATCAGATCTACTTCTTGCTGTTCCACAAGAGTAACAAATAAACTTAGATTTTTATTTTAGTATGGTTTGTTCTCTAAAAATACAATCCTTTATTAATCATCATGCATAACTTATGCATATTATAGAGTGAACTTGTTATGCCAGAAGCACCGGTAACACGAGAAGAAATCGAGAACGCGCCTATAAAGGCAAAAATCAGAGCAGGAGAAGAAGTCGTCAAAAGAGCCCTTGAAGAACATGGATCTGAAAACGCCGTTATCGGATTCACGGGAGGAAAGGATTCCACACTAACGGCTTGGCTCGTAAAACGTGTTTGTGAAGAACATGGTATCGAAAAGCCACGTTTCATGTTCGTTGATCACGGCCAGCACTTCGATGAACTTGAGGATTATGTTGAAAGACTGGCCAGTGACTGGGGATTCGAAGTACTTGTTGCCAGAAATGATGATCTAATCGAGAAAGCAGATCAGCCGGGAGAAATGGTGCCTGTAGCCGAGTTAAACGACAGGAATCAAGAAGAAGTTTCTCGAATCGACGAGGAAATGGAGGAAGTTCCTTGGCTGATGGATACAGAGTCTGGAAATCATCTTTTGAAGACAGTCCCTATGAACGAACTCCTTGAGGAAGAAAATATCGAACTAGTCATCAACGGAGTTAGATGGGATGAACACGAAAGTAGAGGAGATGAAGACTTTTACTCTCCAAGGAGCGAGCCGGATCACTTGAGGGTCCATCCAATCCTTCAGCTGGATGAGAGAGATGTATGGGACGTATCCTGGTTCCACATGGTGCCTGATATTACAGGCGTAGATATTGAAGAGTATCCAGAGGATGAGTCAGACTTGCCGGAAGGCCTCTCAAAGGACGATGTTCCGATTTCGCCTAAGTACTGGGCAGGATTCAGAAGTCTTGGAAGTGAAGTATCTACGGATAAATCAGATGAGATCCCTGCATGGCTTCAAGACGTTGAGAACACGAAGGAGAGAGCTGGAAGAGCACAGAACAAGGACGATAAAGAGATCATGAATAGGTTGAGAGAATTAGGGTATATGTAACTCTTAATTCGCTCGCTCTTTATTTCTTCGATTCCAGTAAATATATTTCTTTATTATTTATTTTCTCTTGTTCTTTGATCTTGTAGTTTTTCTTGAACTCCTTCTCGAAAACATGTTTGCTGTACTTTATGTGATTTCTTTGATGCTCTTTTTGGTATATTGATTCATTTTCTGGTGTAAAGACAACAATATACGTATCAAAAAGTTCTGATAGCTCGTTTGAAATCATTTGAAGAGGTATTCCTTCTTCAAGTACTAATCGCTGAACAGATCTTATAGATACTCCCAGATTTGGAGGGCTTCTGTTCTTTAATCCTTTTCTTTCTTTATTAGCCCAACCTAATCCCGCACTAGGCCTCCTAAAATCTTGTAATATTGTAGTGATATTGTCTAAATTGTCTCTTTTAGTCTTATTATATATTTTCTCCGCTTCTTCTGGCTTATCTGCAAAGAATATTGTATCAACATGTTCTAAGCCTTCAAATATTTCTAAATCTTTGAACTTGGCCGACATTAAAGCAACTCTTTCTGATTCTGGTTTAGAGATATATTCAAACAATTTGTTTTCTAGATTTGTATCTAGTTTTTCTGATCTTTCAGCGCCAGTGATTTGATTCTGATTAAGTTTTTCCACAGTAGTTTCAAGGTGTCTGATAAATCTAGTCAAAACAGACTTACTAATTGTCTTATTAGGCCTCTTGCTGTCATCAAAATTTCTATTTTGAGCTTTTGAAAGAATGTGGAGGTGTATAAGCGTTCTTGGATTTAATATGGTCTTATATGGTAATAACTTACTTGTTAAATCCATAGGAACTCCTTCTGGGAAGTTCTTAATTATTTCAACCATTCTTAGATCTGTAAAATACATAAGTGCAAGCGGGCCTAGAAAATGTTCGCAAAACTGCTCATAAGCATTCCACAGGCCTTTATCGTATCTTTCTAAGGAAAGAGTATCTATAAAAATCGGTTTATTGTTCTTAAATTGTATATTATAGCTACTAGCATCTTTTAATGTCATATCATGTTTTAATGCGATTTTCTGTATTTTTAGGGTAAGTTTGGCAGCCTCAACAAGCTGAGAGAAACTCCATTCGTAAGGATATGAGATGAAATCAATCTTTTCGGGCTTAATTACCTTAAATCCGCCTTCTTTCTCTGTCTCTTCATGTTCTACAAGAAGATTGTTGTCTGTAAGTTTTTGATAGAGACCTGAGTCCATCAGCTTGTTGTAATCATCTTTATGCTGGTTATTTATCTGTCTGTAAACTTTTCCATCTTCGTAAAAAACATGTCCTCCGGGATCCTTGAAAGAAGATTTTTCTTTTCTTGTCATTAAATCGGAATAAACTGTTTCATTTTTTCTTTTAATTTTCTTGATCTCTTTCTAAGCACGAAAAAAGCTGTTAAAATACCAGCTATCAAACTTTGTATCACAATTGCTCCTGTACTTGGAGAAAGATAATTAGAATATACTATGATGGTTCTTCACGTTAATTAATTGTTTTTGTTCTTCTACAAATTTAGACAGGTTTCTCCTTGAATAATCCATTTCTTTTCCTTCCATTGTATGAAATGTCTTGCCTTCGATCATATCGAGATCAGTTCCAAACTCACTGTTAAATATAACTCTGAAGGTGTTAACAGGGTTTATCTGGTTTTCAAATTTTTTACTGCTAATGTTGGGAGTGTAGTGAGTAAATAGGATGCCATGGCGTCTATTCAAAACATCTGGATTTTTGAGGTTATCATCACTTGGTAATGTAGGTCCCTCATCTCCTTGTATGATTATTATCACGTCTTCTTCATTCTCAAGAATATCATTAACTGTATCCTCAATCTTGACATTAACTGCTTTCATAGACTGATTATAAGTTTCTTTGTTTGAATGATTATCTGGATTCAAGTGTTTTACTTCTTCTACTTCTTTAGCTAATACATGAGGACTGTGGGGGGACATGATATGAGCGAATACAAACTTCTTGCCTTCTTTTTTTGATATTTCTGAGACTTTTTCGAATTTCTTCGCGCCTGTGTAACTTAAGCTTTTAATCCTTCCCAAAAAAGCAAGAGGTGTTTTTCTCACTAAATTATTTTCATATCTATTTAGATAAAATCTCCCATCAAGATACTCATTATAAAGATTGTAGGATTTATCGGCATTACTATTAAATTCTGTATATGCTCCGCCCATATGGTAGTAAGTATAACCTTGACTTCTCAAAAATTCTTGGACCTTATTGTCTTCCAATACGTTTATGACATCCTTATGACTTGTTTTACCTCCCTCTTTCATAGTTTGTAAGTAGTTCATATTCAAAGTACTGGCTAAAGAAGTCGCGCTTTCATCATAATTAGAATAAGCGTCCTTATGGAAACTAAATCCTTCTTGAGATAATCTATTCACAAATGGAGTGTGGTTATACCCGAATTGATTCTCTACAACCTCTAAATTCGTATACTTATCAGGCACAATAAAATAGATGCTAGGGGTTTCCCCTGAATTGTTAATCTCTAATTCGAGATCATTTTCATAGTTTCCACTATAAACATCTTCTAAAGCTAAATATCCTATATTAACCAAGTTTATGGCCACAAGTATCGCAAAAAAGAGATTAAGAAATTTTATTACAGGTAATTGGCTTTTTTCTTTCTTATTCAAATACAGGACTGTAAATCCTATAATCAACGCATTAATCAATAAGATAAACCGCTCCATTTCAGGATAGTTCATGTAAAGAGTCTCAAGATTGCTCATTAAACTATTCAGTAAACTAACCTGCGGTTGAAATGTAAAGAATGATATTGAACACAATAGAGCTGTTATTCCGGCCAACTTTCGATCAATGATTTTACTTAACAAGTAATAGAGCAACGTTACACCAAATAAACTTACAAACAATACCCTAATCGCATATTCAGGATGAAGTTCGTGAAAGTCATTTGAGTACGTGACTAATACGACATACAAAACAAACAGGAATGGAAAAAGCATTTTGTGCTTTAATCCTTCTATTCCCTCCTTTAAACTATTAAATTTGAGTTGTAAAATCTTTGTTTTCATCTAATATAATCTCATCAATTTATTCTACGCGGTGTTTAAATTTGAGATACCATTATCTAAGATTGTATCTGTTCTCTTTCTTGTATCTGTTGATTGACTAAGTTATTTGTCAATTGAACATTTTGAATGAAACTGACTTGCTGGAAGGCCTTTCCAAGGAACAAAGAAATCATGAACAGATTGAGGGAGCTTGAATGCATGTAATTGAGAGGTCTTTGTTGGACCTCTAATTAATTTTTTAAATTTGAATTTGATGATTTTCAGTGTACATGACCCGTTTTGAAAATATTTGTTTAATTGTTTCAGTTTTACTCGTTTCTGGATGTGTGTCTTTAGACTCTCAAGTTATTCAAGATGGTGATGCCTCTGATCAGAAGAGTTTAGGTGAGCAGCCGTCTTTCTCTGAGATGGTCTCTAGAGCAGAGGAAACAACTTATCACGTCGAATATACTTATGAGGGGACCGGTCCTGCTATATATGCAGGCGAGCCTGAGTTATTCAGTAATTCTGAGGTAAGAAGACTTTGGAGGCCCGCAGAGGATTCAGAATTTAGTAATAATTTGTACTATAAAGATAGTCTAAAGATTAGTTGTCCTGATAGAGAAAATAGACGTGCGGAATGTAGTTTGAATCCTGCAGATGAAGTTCCGTCAGTTGATTTGTATAGTTATAGAATTGATGATTTAAACATTACAAAGAAAGGCCTTAAGACGCATATTGGACGCGATTGCTATCTGTATAGATTGAAAGGAGAGGATTTTACGCGTTCATATGTTGATATGTGTTTGGATAGTCAGAAAGGATTCTTATCTTACATGTCCATGGAGTCAAATTCTTCAGACAGGATAATACAGGATATGCAGGCAACAACTGTTGATTCCGATGTGTCGGATGAAGATGTAAGTTTGCCTATAAAAGCTATACCTGAGATTTCCTGCGGTGATGAAGAGCTAAAACTCACTACTACAGATTACTCTGGAGAAGTAAAGTTCAGCATAAATGATGCTGAAAACAGGACTGTAGAGATAGGAGAATGGAGTTCTAAGACTTTAGAAATAATCCAAACTATAAGTGAAGGTAAGTATGAAGTAAAAGCCTACGCAAATGGTGCTTTCGAAACTGATTCGTGCAGAAAATATAGTTGGCAATGACGTTATAGACAGAACAAAAAACTTCAAGATTTGCCTTTTTTCTATTCCGTTAGTTAATTGAATCTTGGCTAAAAAGAAATGTTCTATGGATCTGATTTTCCTAGGGATGAACGAGGCAGGGAAAGAAGTTCTTGACTGGCTCAAGGAAAGAGACGAAGTTAATATCGTTGAAGTAGTTGAGGAGAAAGATGATTTTGAAGTTATAGAAAACGAGAGACCTGAGTTAGTTCTTTCAAGCGGTTTCGAGCATAAAGTTCCAAAAGAAATTATAAATATTCCGGAGAAAGGAATAGTTAATCTTCATCCTTCTTATTTGCCGTATAATAGAGGCGCTCATCCGTATATCTGGCCTCTAATCGATGGTACTCCTGCCGGAGTTTCTGTTCATTACATGAACAAGGAAATCGATGAAGGCCCGATAATCGCAAGGAAAAAAGTCGATAAAAATCCTGAGGATGATTCGAAAACGCTCAGAGATAGATTAATGGAGGCACAGTTTGAGCTTTTCAAAGAAAACTGGGGAGAAATAAAGAATGGGGCAGATGCTTGGGAGCAAGATAAAAACAATGGAACAACTCATAGGAAAAAAGAGCTTGATGAAATCTCTCAACTAGACTTAGAGGCCTCTGAAAAAATAGGAGATCTGATTAATAGATTAAAGGCCTTGAGTTACACGGATGAAGGTCTTGCGTATTTTGAAAAAGACGGTGAAAGGTATTTCATCAATTTAGATATCACTCCTGAATCTGAGTTGGATCGTTAGTTGATGGGGCTTTTTTAATATCGGAGTTTGCGGTTAAGGTATGGAAGTCTCGGTAGTCATCCCCACGTACAATGAAAAAGAGAATGTGAAGCCATTGGCAGAGGCTATAGAGAATGAATTAGAGCGTAGAGACTTCGAATTAATTTTTGTAGACGATGATTCTCCTGATGGAACGGCCAAATTAATCAAAGAAATGCAGGAAGAAAAAGATTTCCTCAGATTGATAGAAAGGAAAGGAAAAAACGGGATTGGCTCGGCTTACAAGAAAGGCTTGAACGAAGCCAAAGGAGATAAGATAATCCAGATGGATGCTGATTTTTCTCACCAGCCAAGATACATCAACGATCTTCTAGATGCCTTAGATGAAAATGATGTCTCCGTTGGGTCGAGGTACGTTGAAGATGGCGACAGACAGGATCCATTACATAGAAGGATTTTCCCGTTAATCGGGAGTTATCTATATAGATACGGGCTAGGTTTTCCTGTAAAAGATTTTACATCCGGATTCAAAGCGTATAATAGAGAAGTTATCGAAATGTTTACAAAGGATCTTCCTGATGGATTTCACTTCCAAGCTGCTTCGCTTTTGAAGATCGTAGATAACGGATACAGTGTTAAAGAAGTTCCTATAGAGTTTGAGAAAAGAAGAGCGGGGAATCCAAAGTACGATCACATGGATCTAGTAAAAAACGGCGTATTTTTTGGCAAAACTTTCCTCAGTAAATATGAAAGGCCTATAAAGTTCGGAACAGTCGGTGCCTCCGGCGTGTTTGTTGATATGGGGCTTCTGTACTTTTTGACGGAGTTCGGAGGCCTTCATCAGGTTTTATCGGCTGGTTTAGCGACTGAAACAGCTATACTCTGGAACTTTACATGGAACGATCTCTGGACATTTAACGGTATAGGCAAAGAAAAACTCAAACATTTTATCTCAAGAGCCCTCAAGTTCAATACTGTCTCTTTAGTCGGTCTTGGATTGAAAGTAGCTGTCTTCTGGGCGTTGACTGAATTTACTGGCCTTTACTACTTATTAGCGAACTTGATAGCGATTTTTGTCGTCTTCGCATGGAACTATTTTGGCAATGTCGCTTGGACATGGAACGAATAATTTTAGAGTAGTTCTTGGACTGTCTTCCTGACTGATTCAGCGGAATTCTTTTCTGGATCCCAGCCTTCTGACTTGAGCTTTTCTATACTCAAGCGCATCTCCGGGACGTCTCCTTTCCAGCCTTTCTCTCCACCGGTGTATTCGTATTCTGGATCAATACTCATTTCATCAGCAATTATATCTGCGATTCCATCAACGTCTATAGAATCTTCGCTTCCGATGTTGAAGACTGTTTTATCTGATTTCCAGGCCTGCATAAATCCTTCTACAGTGTCTTCAGCGTGTAAATAACTTTTCTTTTGTTTTCCGTTTCCAAGGATTGTTAATTTCTCCGGATTGTCCTTTAACTTGTGTATGAAGTCGTAGATGACTCCTTTTGGATTCCGGCCTCCGACTATGTTCGCTAATCTTACGATAGTCAAATCTACTTCAAATGTCTGGCTGTAAACTTGGCACATGTGTTCTCCGCCGGCTTTTGTTGCACCGTACATAGATATCGGATCAAGATTAGCGTCTTCTGGAGTAGGGATAACTGTATCCTCTCCGTAAACTACTGATGAAGAAGTAAAAACAATCTCGTCTACATCTGATGCCTCACATGCTTCCAGTATGTTGTGTGTTCCTTCTAGATTTTCTTTAAAGTCTTTATCACGATCATCTGGGAAAGTGTTTACTTTTGGATTCGCTGCAAGATGGAAAACAACGTCTACGTCTTTGAGTATCTTTTCGAGGCCTTTCTCTTTTATGTCGTTTTCTACAAAGTTTACTTCTTCAGGTATGTTTTCTTTTTTCCCTGATGAGAGATTATCGATTACTGTCACTTCGTTGTTTTTTGTTAATTCTTCGGCAAGATGGGAGCCGATGAATCCTGCTCCTCCTGTTATTGCGATATTCATGTAGACTATATTTTTCAGTGATTAATTAAAACGTAGAGGCCTATTGTTTTTGTATGCCGAAGAAACGTGTTTCTTTGACTCTGGAAGAAGAGTTAGTCGATAGGATTGACTCGGAGGCCTCTGGGAATGACTTGAATCGTTCACAGCAGGTCGAGGCTTTGCTTGAGGAGTACTTTGACGGCCGTTCGATTAGAACTGCTGTAATATTCTGTGGAGGGGATGAGGCCCGTTCAATGAAAAAATTCGAGGGAAAGCCGGTCCTTTCACATGTACTAGATAATTTAACAGATACGACTATCGAAAACGTAGTGCTTCTTTCAGGCCCTAACAAAAGCGAAGTCGAAGATCACTTTGGTGAGGGATACAGAGGCCTTTCTTTGAGTATAATAGGCAACGAGAATCCAGACGGTACGGCAAGAGCTCTGGAAAAAGTAAAAGATAATGTTTCAGGTACTTTCCTGGTTCTGAACGGACATGTCTTGAGTGATGTTGATATCGATGATATGCTCAAAGTCCACAGAGAGGAAGAAGTGATAGGCACCATGGCGTTAACAACTGTGAATGATCCGTCTGCTTATGGTGTGGCGCGTCTTAAGGGAAGAACGATACTGGGATTCGAGGAAAAACCTTCTCCTGGCGAAGAGCCATCCCGTTTGATCAATGCCGGAACTTATATTCTAGAGCCTGAGATATTTGATGAGATAGACAGGAACAGTATTGAAGAGGTCTTTGAGAAGCTTTCCGATAAAAGAGAACTCGCTGGCTATATCTACGGCGGAGAATGGAATGAAGTAGATAATTAAGAGAGTTTTTATCGTTTTATGTCCTTATTTTGTACCTTTTTTCTCTGCAAATATTTATAAACAGAAATCGTAATACATTGTATTACAATGAGTGCTGCTGGAGATGTCGAGGCATTTTTTTGGATCGATAACTGTGACACTGCTTATTTGAGCGAGGAGATGTCTGGCCACGGCGATGTAGGCATGAATATCTCAGATCATCCTGAGAGTGAATTGATCGGATTCGAAGATCCAGATCACTTTGAAGAGAAAATGAGAGAAGTGGCTGAGAGGCCTGAAGTCTCCCATAGTTCTCAATTAGTTTGGTGGCTAGCCAACGAAACAAATACTGACGATCTAGGTGAGATATGGGATATTGCCAGAGACGCACAGCATCCGGAAGATTACGGGAACGGATTTGAACATTTTGTGCGGTACATGGATGAGAGGCCTGTACATACCAGTGTGGTGACAGCTGCACCGGATTTCCCTGTTGAAGATGCTCTTGAAAGGAGGATGAACGGTTACTCCCCAGAAGTTATCGGTGGTAAATTAAAACAGAACGGATCAGGTATAGAAGTTGAAGCTTTCTGCGGCGGAGATGAGAAAGCTCAAAGGATAAGGGATGAGATAGGTGTTGATCCTGATTCTGTTCCGGGCTTTGCTTTCGGAAACACAGGGGGAGACAGGCCTATGATGGAGCCCGCGAAAGAGTCTTTCGGAAGGGATAGAGCTTATGATTTCGCAACTGTTTACGCAGAGGACAGTCCTGATTTCTGGACTCATGGAGCTCTAGGGGTAGCGGCCTATGCTCTTGAGAGCGGAGCAGATGTCGATGAGGCCTATGAAGAGATAATCGGATTTCTGGCCTCAGGTTTAGACAGGCATGGAGAAGTAAAACTCGATGAGGTAGAGGACGGTGGACGTGAATCAGGTCCTTATACGGATCAAATAATAAACGCATATGATAGAGCGGTTGAAGAGGTGGAACAATGGCAGATTTAACTTGTATAGGAGAACTACTCGTGGATATGATCTCAGAGGAAAAAGTAGATTTGAAAAATTCTGAAGAATTCGTGAAGAGGCCTGGAGGCGCCCCGGCCAACGTTGCGGTGGCTGCTTCACGCATGGATGCCGACGTAGAGTTGATCGCCTCAGTAGGTGATGACGAATTCGGAGAGTTTCTCGTTGATAAGATAATGAATGAAGATATAGAGGCCGGAAATATAACTAGAAGAGATGAATCCACCACTCTGGCGTTTGCATCTCTGGATGAGGGTGCGGAGCCACACTTCAGTTTCTACAGGGAAGCGGATAAATATATAGAATTCCAACAGCTCTCGGATATCGATTCAGAAATTTTACATATCGGTTCTCTGCCTTTAACTAATAAGCAGACAGCTGATAATATTTTCGATTTTTTGGAAAACACAGAGGCCTCTGTAAGTTTTGATCCTAATTTAAGACCTGATTTAATGACTGAAGGTTACAGAGAAAGGCTTGACAAAATGATGAAATTTACTGATATTCTTTTCGCCACTGAAGATGAACTAAAGAAGTTTGGAGGCCTTGAAACTCTTAGAAAAACAGTTGATGAAGTTCTCGTGACTAGAGGTGCGGAGGGAGCAGATCACTATACAGAAAATGAGGTAGTCACAGCAGATCCTCCAGAGAAAGAGCCAGTGGATACCACAGGGGCTGGAGATGCTTTCACAGGAGCTTATCTGGCGTTTAGAGTTAACGAGCAGATGTCGAGGAGAAGAGCTCTAGAGTTAGCGGTAAAATCTGCAGCAGTTTCAATCACTGATAAAGGAGCGATGTCTGCTCTTCCGCATAGAGAAGACATTGAATAAAAAAGCATGAAGGTGTGAAATGATATTATGGAAAGAGCACTGGTGACAGGAGGCGCAGGATTTATAGGCTCAAATATTGTAGAAAGACTGGTTGAACAAGATGTAGAGGTAGTTGTTCTTGATGATCTCTACTTGGGTGAAGAAGATAATCTCTCTGAAGTCAGAGATAAGATAGAGTTCATAGAAGGATCAGTGCTTGATGTTGAAAAAGTGAAAGAAGCTGTTCAAGGCGTAGATATAGTTTTCCATCAGGCAGCCAGAAGCTCCTCTCCTATGCACAAAGAAAATCCTGCTGAAGGAGCTAGAGTAAATATTGAAGGATTTATCAACGTTGTAGAGGCCTCTATAGATGAAGAAGTCGAAAAAATTGTCTATGCTTCTACAAGTTCGATGTACGGAAGTGTTGAGCCTCCTCATACAGAAGAAATGGATGTTGAGCCAGTAAATCTTTACACGGCTTCAAAGATGAGCCGTGAGATGTATGCTAAATGTTACTCTTATGCTGATAGAATTGAAACTACAGGATTAAGATATTTCTCTGTTTTCGGCCCTCATGAAAAAGCAAAAGGAAAGTATGCCAACGTAGTCACCCAATTCCTTTGGAAGATGATGGATGGAGAACAACCTGTTATATGGGGTGATGGAACTCAAGAGAGAGATTTCGTCTTTGTTGAAGACGTGGTGGATGCCAACATCAAGGCCTCTAAGACAAGGGAACAATTGGACGGAGAAGTCTTCAACATAGGACGAAATGATCCGGTGACGTTTAATCAAGTCGTTGATAAACTCAACGAAGCCCTAGGAACGGATATAGAAGCGGAGAGGATCGAGAATCCGCTTGATAACTACGTACATGAACACAAAGCAGATAACTCAAAGGCCTGTGAAGTCCTTGGATGGACGCCCTCATACAGTTTTGAGGAAGGTCTTCAGAAGACTGTGGATTATTACAGTGAACACGTATAAGAAGTTTTAATGCTATAAGCAACTTATGGGACGTATTGACAAGCCTTGGGGATATGAGGAACAGGTTCTCATGACTCAGGTAGATGTCGGCGATCAGACAGGCATGCTCGGAATTAGGAGACTTGTAATCGATGCTGATGAAATGACTTCTTATGCATTCCATGAGCGACAGGCCGATATTGTTTATCTAGAAGAAGGTAATGTTGTAATACGTCACGAAGACGATATGAAGGATCTAGAGGATGGAAACGCATTAGTCATAAGATCTGGAGAACGCCATCAAATCCAAAATATTGACAGTGAAGTAGCTAAAGTTCTAGAGATATCCTTCCCATATGTACCAGGGGATATCGAACGTGTAGAAGATCCTTACGAAGAGGAAAGAGAACAGGAAGAAGAGGAATGAAGATAGTCTTCCCCAATTTTTTATTGAATCTAGATTAAAGTTGTGAAAATTACTATTCCGACAGCTCCAATAATTATTTCTACACTCATGAGTGTTAAAGTGATTTGCTTTTCGTTAAGGCCTTTATTCATAAGTGGATGCGTTAAAGAGTAAATTTTTTCGTGTTGGGATTGTAGTGTTCTGTCTTCCTGTATTATTCCCCATGAATGGGCCTGGAATCCACTTCTCAATTTAAGGAAGAACTCTGCGATCCATGGAATGAATAGAAATACTCCAAACTTTTCCATGTTTCCTACCACCATTGCTGAGAATATTGCGGCCCCACAAAGATACGTAAGTGAATCGCCTGGAAGTATAGAGGCCGGATAAAAATTGTAGTAAATGAAAGCCAGTAAAGAAGCTGTCAGACTCCATGCAATGACTGTTCCTGCTACTTCTCCGTTTATGTAGGCGAAAAGTCCAAGATAAAATGAAGCTATCATGCTCATACCTGTTGAAAGTCCGTTTGTTCCAGCTAACATATTAACAACGTTTGAAACAAATAATAGACCTATCGGTAAAAGTAAAAGAGGATAAAAAAGCCCCCATTCGATTGTGCCGATCAAAGGCAGATTCATTACTGATGAACCGGCGTCTACAGCGATCAAAGGCAGCACAGCTGGTAAAACAAATAGCATCTTAAAATTTTGTCTAAGGCCTTTTCTGTGGAGTTCGTCTTCTTTTTTCTCGTCTTTATCTCCTTCAAAAAACGTTATCTTGTCCCAAATCCTTGATAGCGGTTTTTCCCCGTAATCTTTCGTCTCTACATTGAATTTAAAGTCTTTCTCATCTGTTTCATCTCTCACAAACTTCTCTAAATTAATGTGTATATCATCTACGAGCCCGATAAGTGTTATTATGCATACAGAGGCCAGTGCAGCTAACAAAAGACTGATCTGTGATCCTGTTGCAGAAGCAAATGAAATAAGTCCTAGATAAGTTGTAAGCGAGATTATGAATCCGAATACAACAGCTATCCCTCCTGAGGTAGCTAACTTGGGCTTGTCTTTTTTCTGTTGATCGATACCGTATATCCCTGAACTCAGGAGGTATTCTCTGGCGTAGGGAGTCCCGATAAATGTTGCTAGGAATCCCAGTGCCAGAGATAGGCCTATGTATTTCATCCTGTTGTATTCACTTCCCACATCTTCACGTAGTCGTTTGAAGCTTCGTCTACTTTCTCAACAAAGTTAACGTTTCCGCCGTCCTGAATGTAAAGCTCGACGAGCATCGTATCTGAGATCTCTTTCGGCACAAGAACTGCCTGAGCAGGAAGCGAAGTCTGTAGGCCTCTCTCCAAGTTGTAGTAAGGATCTTCTGCCAGACAGTAATCAAGCTGTGTATCGACATCGAACTCAACTTTCTCGCCGTTAGGCTTGAGTATACAATCTATCGGCATCCTTGCTGTCCGTCCTCCTCTGCTTTGGACAAATGTCGGAGCTGTTTCCGCCAGATCTGCGCTTGTGTTTCTCAACTCTATGTCCGCAAGAATAGACACTGAACGCCCACTGGAGAACGTGACTGTGGTAGTGTTCCCTGACTGGCTGATAGCGTTCTGTATCCTGTTAGGAGTAGAGATGCTTTGCATGCCTTGAACTTGTCCGGATTCTTCTCCAGGAAGATTCTGTGCGCCGTTGGAGATTGTACTGACTGCGCTGTACTTCCCTATCATCGTATTGTCGAGTACGATGTAGTCAACTGAATGCTGTTGAAGGAAAGTATCTAGTCCCTCTCTGTTCATCGGATCATCGGATGTTAGCCAATCAGCAAGAGGCATGTTTGTGGCTCTAACAGTTCCATTAGTGTAGTATCCGGCGTTTCCTCCGTCGGCAACGGATGCTGTTCTCCCTATGCTCTGGAAGTGATATCCGTAATCCCACCAAGACATCACTACTGATCCTTCAGGGGCTTGATTATCCATGTAGTCTAGGCTTTGATCCCATCCACTACTTGGAGAGCCTGAGATGCTGGAAGCATTTACGAATCCTGCTGAGAAGTTCACTGCAACAGTTAATACTAGTATTGCTGCTATAGCGATATACTTGACTCTTTCAGCCTTGTCGAAGTCTATCACTTCGTTCAGTTCCATTTCGTAAAGGCCTCCTATTATCTTGGCTAGGCCGTATCCTGCTGAGAATGCTACTGCAAATGTTGATAGGAAGATCAGCCTTGATTTAGCTACTGAACCAAGTAAGTTAGTTACTACCCAGAAAAGCGGCAGTAACAGGATCCAGTCGAACTCTATCTTCTTTGTACTGAATCTATCGTTGTAGTACAAAGTGATGAGGCCTGCTAGTACTAATGCTGTGGCAGGTACTACTGTGTATGCGATCGGTGCGCCTGAGAACATCAGGATTATCTCAAGCAAGAGGCCTGTTCCTGTGACCATAGTGACTAGTTTGAACGTGTTATCGTCGTCCAGATAATGCGTGAACAGTATAAACATCCCTATCACTGATAGTGATGCCAGTATACTGAATATCAACAAGTTTTGGAAGAAGCCGATCACTAAGAGTATCCAGGCTAGGAATACGGCCTCTAATCCTGCGAAGTAACTTTTTTCGCTTATCTCTTCTTCTATTAGGCCGTATTTTCTGATCAGCATGAAAAGTATGCTTGATCCTAGGAATCCGATCCCTATCATCATGAGAGGCCAAGGCCCAACAAGTGAAGCCAGTCCTCCAAGTACCTGGTTGAGGCTTCCTGCTGTCTCTGCTCCCAGACTTGATATAAGGCTGTTAAGGCCTGGAGCGCTGTTCTCGGCTACTGTTCCTCCGATGACGTCGCCTTCAGTCGTTTGTGTGACTAGATTTATGATCTGCATGAACTTGGATGCTATCCAGTCAGAGTAAAGTGGTGAAAGTAAAACTGCTATGAATCCTGTTATCGATACTGTTGGAACGTAGTACTTGATGTTTTCCTTTTTCATCAGTTCCAGTTCCTCGATCAAGTGACGACTCCAAAGTAGGCCCAGTAATCCTAGATTGGCGATGAAAAGCGAGTCAGTGATCCAGAACCTGTTATAGTTCAATGCGGCTGCTACTCCGCCTCCGATTAGAACTGTCGGAGTGTATGCTACTATCATGTTCTTGATTTCTTCGTCTATGAACAGCAGGGAGCCTACTGTCAGTGGAAGTAGTAGCCATTGCATCTGGCTTCCTCCCCAAGAAATCGTGAAGAATGCCAGTGAGAGGCCTGAAAGTATTCCTGAAAAGTAGCTTTCTCTTTTCCAGGCTCTTGTGAAGAACAAGAATACCAGCATCATGAAGAACGTGCCGGTAGGCTCTTTCTCAAAGAATCCTGCGGATGAACGCCTTAGAACACCAGGGATGACTGCTAGGAAGAAAGCGGATAGAATGCCTACGCGCTTGTTTGCTATCTCTTTTCCGAAAAAGTACATGACTATAATTGAAAGTGATCCTATCAAAGCAGGATGGAACTGCGCCCATGAAAGATAACTGTCAAACACGAGATTAGGTCCAAGCCAGTACATGATAGCTGGGAACACTATATCTCCGTTATTTAGCAGGTAAGTAGGAGCATCGTAAGGGAAGTAACGCATGAAATCTGTTACAGGCATACTTCCTTCAAGAGCAAGATGCTGTGAAATCCTGAAAATCATATAAGGATCTAATGCCTGTAAGTACTCCATAGACTGCGCAGGAAGGTATCTGAAGTAAAGGCCTACGCCGAAAACTGCTAAAACTGTTAGAAACGCCCATCGCTTTTTCAGGCCTCTTGGAGACAACTCTGTCTTGATCTTGTCCTTAATGCTTTCAGAATTCATACTTAACTATAATTTAGGGAGCCACATTTTTTTAGTTCATAGGCTTTGCCGTCCTTGTACTTTACCGAGTAGTTTAAAATTGTTGGAGGAGTAAAACTCAGTTAGTGAAAGCTGAGGAATACTTCAATCAAGTGTATGAGGACTATGACAAATGGTTCCTTGTGCCTGTAGCATTGTTCGTTTTATCTCTGCTGGTGATCGGAGCACAGTATGTTGACGATGGATCAGTGTTAGACAGAGGTGTTGTGTTCTCAGGAGGTACGGAAGTGACATTTACTGTTGACGGAGAGTTTTCCACAGTTGAAGTTGAGGAGATAATGGCCTCTCAGGGAAGGTCTGGAAGCAGCGCACTCCGTGAAGAGACACAGAATGGTTCGAGACTTAGATTGACGGTGCCTCCTCCACAGCTTGAAAACGAATCAGTAGCTGAAGATCTTCTTGAAAACAACTCTGTGAGGAATATGAGTGTGGAGGTTGAGCAGTTCTTCTTCGCAGCTAGTTCGGTAGCTGAAACATTCCTTTTACAGGCAGTCTGGGCGTTTATACTAGCGTTTACAATAATGAGCGTAGTGATATTTACTTCATTTAGAGATGTCATTCCGGCGTTTGCAGTGATATTGGCAGCTTCAGCTGATATAATATTCACTGTGGCGGTGATGTCGATACTTGAAATCCCACTTACTTTAGGATCACTTTCAGCGTTATTGATGCTTATCGGATACTCTGTCGACACAGATATCGTGCTTTCTTCTAGAGTCCTAAAGCAAAAACGTGGAACTCTGAAAGAAAAGATATGGAGTTCTGTTAAAACAGGAGTGACGATGAGTTCAGGAGGAATAGCAGCATTCACGATACTTTACCTGATATCAACTGCTTTAGTAGGTTCTTCGGAGCTTTCAGCAGTGGCTTCTGTGATGGTTATCGGTTTACTAGCTGACATGCCTTTCACTTGGCTAGGAAACACAGTTATTTTGAAGAAATACGTTGAAGGCGATATCAAAGTACCAGAATTATCGAGGTGGATTCCATGGCAGTAAAAGATATGTTAAAGGAGTGGCGTGTAATCTTGCTTTTCGTAGTTATCGTCATATCTATAATAGGCCTCCAGCCGACTTATGTTTCCGATAATGGAGAGTATAATATAGAATTTAGAGGCCTTGAAGACAATCTAGGTATCGATTTCTCTGGAGGAAGCCAGTTACTATTGAGGGTTGACTCCGAGAACCAGTCAGAGGAACTTGTAGAGAACGTAGCCTCTGTACTGAGAGTGAGAGTTAGTGAGATAGGTTTCGGGCAGACAACAATAAACACTGTAGATATCGGCGACGGTCAAAGGATAAGTTTAACGACAGCCGAGAAAAATGAGTCCAGGATACAGAGCCTTATCTCACAGCAAGGAGCCTTTGAGGCCCGCATACCTTTCCTTTTCACAGACTCTGCTAACTTCACTTTAACTGATACATACAGGTTCGAAGAATTGAATGATTCAAATGTCAGGATAGGCCGTTACACAGATTCAGGCCTTGAATACTATAACAAGACGCTTACAGAGGGCCAATTCATAGAAATTGAAGGTACCAGGATGTATTATGAAGGCACCAATGGCTCTTACAGGCGTATGGAAGCCCAGATATACGATAATACGGATATACTTGATGTGAGGACGTCACAGTCCGCAGTAAGACAGAGAGGACAGAATCAGTATGAAGCTGTTATACCTCTAGTCGTTTCACAGTCGTCTGCAGAGAGACTAAGGAATGTAGCAGGCAATTACAGGGATGCAGGATCACTAGTCATGGAGAACGGAAATCCTGCGGAATTGACTCTTTTCATCGACGGTGAGGAAATAACAGGATTCACTGTTTCCGGACAGTTCCAGAGGGACACTATTACAAGTCCGACTATAACTATAACTAGAGAAGACGGGAACGCTGCTCGTGAAGAGATGCAGAGGATAGAGGCCTTGTTACAATCTGGACAACTTCCTGAGCCTGTAGAAGTGATTAGCACTTCAAGTCTTGGAAGCTCTCTAGGTTCTCAGTTTATGACGGCCTCTATAATGTCTATTATAGGTGCTTTAATTGCTGTAGGATTCCTGATATTCGCCAGATATAGAAACGCAAAATTAGTAGCTCCTATAGTCTTGACAGGGGCCTCAGAAGTCTTTATACTTCTAGGCCTGTGGTTCACTACAGCAGCAACACTCACACTTTCAGCTATAGCTGGTATTATAGCAGCTGTAGGTACAGGAGTTGATGATCAGATAATAATAACTGATGAATCAGACAGGACAAGTGTAAAGGATTGGAAGGCTCGTATGAAGACAGCCTTCTTCGTTATCTTTACTTCAGCAGCCTCCACTATAGGAGCCATGGTACCTATTCTCTCCCCAAGATTCTCCTCTATGATGGTTATGGCGGCAGGACTTGGTTTGATAGGATATACTAAAGTGAAAAGAGGAGCAGGCAATCATTACATAGTAGTAGGAGGATTTGCACTCGCTGTAGGAGCTATAGCAACTACTTTCCCGCTGTCTCCGCTACAGCAGATACAGGAGTTCGCTACAACAACTATACTAGGGATAATGGTAGGAATTACAATCACAAGGCCTGCTTATGCCAAGATACTGGAGCACTTGGATTAAGTGTGAATAAAAAAGATATGCGGGAAAGAAATCCCTTACTAGTTTTTATTGAAGCTTCATGATGGCGTCTGCAGGATCTTCAGAGTCTTTAAGAGCTTCTTCTGCTTCGTCTTCTGAGACCCCTGTCTTATCCATTACAAGTTCTATATCTTCCTCGTCTACAGTCTCTTCCTTAGATTCTTCACTGTAGCTTCCTGTCAACTGGAAGACTTCCTTTCCTTGTGCATCGATCTTCGATACTCCGGGATTTTTGAAGACAAGCTTTGAATCGCCTAGATGGATTTCAACTTTTTCTGCGTCCAGATCCTCCATATCGACGCCCATCTGCTTCATCATCTTCGACATGTCATTTCCGCCGAACATATTCCTTTTTTGATTCTACAGTTTTTTTAAATCGCCGACAGTTAACAAAAGAATTATTTCAGCTACAGAACCATTAACCCTATTACTATCAGCACTACTTGGAACAATCACTGGAGTATTCACAGGCCTTATACCAGGTATACACCCGAATACAGTTATTTTTACTTCAGTTCCACTTTATCTGTCCTCTGGGACGGGGATAGGCCTATACACAGTATTTATCACTGCTTTATCCGTCACACATACTTTCTGTGATTTCCTTCCTGCTATATTCATCTCATCTCCCGATGCAGAGTCAGCACTGGCAGTTATACAAGGAAGATCTGCAGTAAAACAAGGAAGAGGTCTGGAAATGTTTCAGTATACAGTCTACGGAGGGCTGTTTTCTCTTTTACCTGTATTGATAATTTCAGGCCTCTCATTGATTTATTTGGAGGATATCTACAGTTATCTAGAAGTTTTGATGCCTTACATCCTTATTTTCTTCCTTTTCTTCATCATATTTGACTCGGATCAAAAATTTAATTCATTTCTTGTAGTCTTGTTTGCAGGAGCTTTAGGTATTATCAGTTTTGAGTCCAATGTCAATCAAAGCTATGTTTTTATCCCTATTTTCTCAGGTTTGTTCGCTTTTCCGGCTGTCTTAAGGGCATTAAAAGAAGATTTTCAAGTTCCCGAACAATTATCATCTGATCCTGATAAATTAGAGGCCTTCCAAGGTTCTGTGGCTGGTTCTTTAGCAGGGTTTTTAGCTGGAGTGATTCCTGGCATAGGTGGAGCTGTCTCCACAACTTTCGTCTCTCCTTTGATGGATGCATCTGGCAAACGTTTCCTATCAGCTATGGGTGCTGTAAACACTACTGATATCATTTTCTCGATATTTACGTTACACATATTAGGTAATGCACGTTCAGGTGTGTCTGTCGCATTGCAGTTCTTTTCAACAGAAGTTGATCTCTCTTTTATAATCTTAGTAACTTTGCTGGCTGTTTTTCCATCCGCTTTTCTGGCTTTAAAGATATCAAAAGTATATGTAAGATTCCTGAAGTTTTTCCCTATATACAAAGTTCTAATAGCTGTACTTGTTTTTCTAACAGCTATCACAGTTTATATGACAGGATTTACAGGCCTTTTGATACTTTTAACTTCTGTAGTTATAGGTGAAGCTGCTTTGAAATCAGAAAACAGGAGAGCGTGCATGGCTGTTCTTCTCGTCCCCGCGCTCCTATTTTTTACAGGAATCGGTGCATTTATTTAATTGACATATCAAAAAACGTTTTATGAACGAAAGGAAGGGCTTTCTATTGTTTCTGATAGCAGTCTTTGGATCAGTAGTATCTTTGATGTTGGCGCCTTTCCTAGCCTACATACTTGGAGCTGCGATACTTGCTTTCATATTAAAAGGACCCTATTCAATTATATCAGATAAGATAGGCAAAAGGCCTTCTGCAGCAATACTTACTATTTCAACTATGCTTTTAGCTGTATTACCTGTTATTTTAGGAGGTCTTGCTATAGCACAGGATGCATCACAAGTTATAGAAGGTATAAATCAAAGTGATGTCGACCTAGAAAGCCTAGAAGACACCATACAGGATTTTACAGGTCAAAATATCGATATACAGGCCAGTCTAACACAGGCAGTAAAGGATTTCTCCGCCGCAACACTAGGGGAGTTTTCACGAGTCGTAAATATATTAGCCAATATAAGTATAGGCCTCTCGATAATGATGTTTCTGATGTACTACTTCCTTAAAGACGGCAGGAAACTAGTAAGATGGGTTAAAGACGTTTCACCGCTGCCTGAAAAACTTGAAGTCAAGTTACTGGAAGAGATATCAAACACTACCTACGCTGTTATAAAAGGACACTTATTCGTTTCTATAGCTCAAGGATTGATAGCAGGCTTCGGTTTATGGTTTTTCGGAGTACCTAACTCCGGATTCTGGACATTTATGATGATGATATTAGGGCTATTACCGATTATAGGATCGATGCTTATCTGGCTTCCTGCTTCAGTATTTTTAGCATTTAATGACCCTATTTCAGGTATATTGCTGGCTATATATGGTTTTGTTATAGTCGGTATGAGTGATAATTTCCTGAGGCCGTTTTTCGTTGACAAAAACGCCGATTTACATCCTGCAGTTATTATACTGGGAGTTATAGGTGGAGTAATCCTTATAGGGGCTCCAGGTCTCTTTATCGGTCCGGTGATCTTTGGTATAATGAAATCAGTCCTTACTGTATTCATGGAGAACTATGAAACACTTTGAACAGTTTGATTTTTCCGCGATACTGATTTAATTCACCAGCCACTTTGTTTTAACATGCTGAAAGCCTACTGGCCTTTGAACGATAACTCGGATTCCACTGTCAGAGACTATATTTCAGACAATCACGGAACTGTTTATGGGGCCAGTTCGGGTTTCAATGGCTTACTGGATCAGACTGCTTACGATTTTAACGGGTCAAGCGACTATATCAAAGTTGAAAACGGCTTTCTCTCAGGCAGCACACTCACTGCTTCTGTTTGGGTAAAGATAGATGGAAAAGGAGACGATAGCTGGAACAGGATAATTGACATCCAAGACGGCAAAAACAATAATACTCATGGATTCGTATGGGATGAAGACGACAACAGATACGGCTTTTTCACTCCGTCAGGGAATGCTTACGTGAATACGGATATAGCTACTGGGACATGGCTTCATCTGACAGGAGTACTGACGGAGAATGAGGCAATTTTCTATGTAAACGGAATTAGAGACGCCTCTGTATCCTCTTCATCAAGTTTTTCAGATCTTAAAGTTTGTATTGGGAAAAGATACGACAAAAACGATCATACAAACGGAAAGATATGTGAAGTCCGATTATATGACAGACCTTTAACTCCTCAAGAAGTCCAGTACCTGTATCAAGCCGGGCGTAGAGGCGTTCAAACTACGTCAAGGAAAACTTCTTAGCTACTGTCATTTTCCATACGATTTTTAAATTACCATTTGAAAATTACGTCACAGTTATGGAGGTAGATAGGAAAGGCCCGCTTTTGACGGCTTTTATGTTGACTGCTTTGATTGCTTTTCCAGCCGCTTCTCAGAATATTAGTTACGGAGAAGTTTCTGAAGTCGATGAATCATCTCCTGTAGTTGATGATGCCTCTCATCTGAGTACTGATGTCAGTATCGATTCAGAGATGAGTTCAGAGGCCTCTATCCAGGAAGCTGGGATTTCATATACTGTTGACGAGTCGCATGTTAAGCGTGTTGAACGTCTTTCAACTCCTTCCGCTGATCTCGTGCTTGAGATAGATAACAGTTCTCGTATTTATACTTTGGAAACGGCTTATGGTACTCTTGTAAGGGGTATAGATGGAGGATTAAGAATTTCTGACTTCGAAGGGGCTAACAGGACTCGTCTAGTTGATACTTTTGAATCAATGAGAGGCAAGATGGAGGATTATCGTTCCCGTGTACGAAGTGAGATGGAGCCAGATATCGGTGTTAAAATTACGCGTTCAAAGGCCTCTGATGAAGATGAAAGAGTAGTTATCGACAACGAAGATTCTGAAATAGTTGATGTTTCCGGATGGACGATTGAAAACAGTGATCCAGATGAGTATGAGTTCGATGAGTTGAGTCTTGAGCCTGGCCAGCAGGCCTTCGTTTATACAGCAGTAGAGGACGAGTTGAACGTGTCAGAGAACGGAGAAGATAGATATGTTTATGGTACTGAAGTGGACTGGGATGGCACAGGAGATAAAGCGATTTTGTCGAATGAGGAAGGCTCTAAAATAGCTGAGGATAGTTACTAGATTTTTTCGATAGTTCCTTTCAACTTGTATTCTTCTTGAGATATTATTTTCTTCATCTTCAATTCCTCTTCCTCGGATACGATAACAATTCTGTCTAATATTCCTTTTCCTTCAAGATCTGAGAAATCTAATGAAGCTACTATTCCGACTAAAACATACATATAGAGGAAAATCAGGAAGCTGGATTGATTGAAGCCGATTTCAGAGGCCAGAAAATAACTTAGTAATGCGAAGATTACTCCGATTAAGCCTCCTTTCCTGGTTTTATGGTACATACTATTTTTCTGGATGTGTTAGTTAAAAATTACTTTTCCCTCACCAACTATTTTTTACAGTTGGAAACTCATAGATTTTTTATGGTCTATTATCAGTGCCCGGACTGCGGGTACAAACAGAGAAGCAAGGCCCAGAAACGTGTCAAATGCCATAAATGTGGCCGAAGCTATCTCAAGAGAAAGGCCAAGAAAACAAAAACAAAGGCCTCTAAGGAAGAAACTGAGGGTCATACAGGATTCAAGAAATACAGCAAGAAAGATTGAAAATGTCAGGAAATAGAAAATCACATAGGAAACTGTACAGAGTACTTATTGTATTTGTGTTACTGCTTCTGTCTGTGCCTATATCGATGTCCTGGTGGAACTCAAGCTGGGATGACAGGAAGACTATAGAGATTACTGAGAACTCTGATAGAACGCTTTCAAACTATCCTGTAAGTTTTTCTATAGATACTGAGACTTTGATAGATGACGGAAAAATGGAAAATGACTGTTCGGATCTGCGTTTTGTTGATAGTGATGACTCAACTGAGCTTGATCACTGGATTAAATCCGGATGTAACACGTCCAGTACGGAGTTACTTGTAAATGTTCCTGATATATCCGCAGGATCAGCTGAGGATATATATGCATACTACGATAATTCACAGGCCTCCCAGACATCCAGTTTCTCCAATACGGTTCCATCAGGTACTTTCACGTCTGGAGGTTATACTCGTGATCAATTTGTTGGGATGAAATGGAACGGAGGAAACGTGGATTGTTTTGTGGATGCTAATTTTGATCCTACGGCTGATAAGCCTCATGCCTCTTCAACTCTTGGAAGTTCTAACTGGGATTCTGGAGGATTCTGGAAATCGATTGATACAACAAACTCTGGAGTCTACGGCAGTTACAGCCAGTATCAAGTCGATTTTGATTCTGTCTGGGGGAGCGATCAAAGTAATTCAGAGGCCTTTATCGGGGCCTATGTCTGGTCTCCGGATGCGAGAGGTGTTGATATATCAACAGGATCAGATGATACGAGAAAGATTTGGGTCAACGGAAATCTTGTTCACCAGGAATGTGATGATCAAGGCCTTACAGTAGATGACAGTACTTTTTCGACTAGTCTGAATCAAGGCAGGAATCTTGTACTGATGATGGTGAACGAGGATTCCGGTGGCTGGGGAGGGCAGTGGAGGATTTCATCCGGTAACTCTGGTCTAAGGTACAGCGTTGATCGTGCGGAGCCGGAGCCAACTGTCGAGATCGGAGTTCCTGATGTATTCAATCCTCAGCCTTTCGACGGCGAAGAAAATATTTCGCTTGACAGCAGTTTTTCAGTTAATGTCTCGGATCCTGACGGTGAGAAATTGAATGTGAGCTTCAAAGCTCAAGAAAAATGTCCGCAGGGCTGGACGAGAATCGGCGAATCATGTTTTGAAGAAAGTTCAAATACAAGGAGCTGGACAGACAGTCTTAATTACTGTAGTTCTCAGGGAGCAGGCCTTGCAACGATCGAGAGTGAAGAGGAAAACACAAAGATAACTGAAGAGTTTGGAGGACAGCTATGGATAGGATACAACGACAGACAGTCTGAAGGAAACTTTGAATGGGTCAACAGATCATCATCGTACACTAGCTGGGCCTCCAATGAGCCTAACAATCAGGACGGAGAGGACTGCACAGAACTTTACGCAGATGGAACATGGAACGACTATCAATGCAGTGATGCTTCTTCACAGACAGCTCTATGTGAGAAACTACCACAGACTTATTCTATAGGCGAAAAAACTGACGTGGACAGTTCGTCAAGACCTTCAACAGACTTCTCAGGATTAGAGGCCAATAAAACCTATTACTGGTATGTTGAAGTTACAGATGGCTTTTCAAGCACTCAGTCGCCTTACTGGACGTTCTCTACGATTGCAGCAACTCTATGTGACTTTAGAGGCCCGCTAAATGAGTGTGTTTTAAACAGTTCAAGAGATATATCCAATCAAAACTATACTATACAGGCAGTTCTTGATGTAAGATCAGAGACCTCTCTAGAAGCTCTTTCAGGACAGGGATTAATCGAAGTAGCGAATAACACGATATTCTCAGGTCTTTGGACAGGAAGCTTCAAAGTAGAAGCTGAGAAGATAATAATTAAAGATGGAGCACATTTCAAGCCTGAAAACGACAGAATAATACTTAAAAGAGTGAGTTAGATGCTAATTGCTTACTGGCCTCTTAATGAAACTTCAGGAACAACGGCTTACGATTACAGTGGAAACGAGTATCATGGAACAGTGAATGGAGCAGGCCCGGCAGATACAGGCACATTAAGCGGGCCTCTGGGCCAGAAAGCCTTTGATTTTGATGGAAGTGATGATTATATTGGTGTGGCTGACATTGAATCGATGATCTCTGGAGCTACTGAAATAAGTGTTGGAGCCTGGATTTACGCTGAGTCGAATAATGATTTCTCAAGAGTTTGGGCCTCTGATAACAATAATTTTGAGTGCTGGATAGCCGATACCAGCAATTTGAAAACTCGGATAACTTTAGGAGGAAATAAAGTAGATCTCTCTTATCCCTCTTTCTCTTTCAACAACTGGCATCACGTGATGAGAACTTGGGACGGAAATACTCATAGAATGTTTATCAATGGAGAAATAATTGGTGAGGCAACCCAATCAGGAAGTATTAATGATTTAGGAAATTTCTTCAGGATAGGACAGAGGAAAAATAATACGGAGTACTGGGATGGCAAAATATCTGAAGTAAGAATATACGACAGGCCTCTGACAAAGAGTGAAGTAGAGTATATTTATTCAGTCGGAAGGAGGGGCCACCAAGTTACTTCCAGAAAGTCTTCCTGAACAGCCTAATATAGTTTTCTTGTTATCCTTCTAACTGTGAAAGAGTTTTCTCTGGATAATGGGGATTTTGACTTGGAGTTGACTATGACGTGTGGCCAGACTTTCTGCTGGCACAGGATCGAAGGAACTCTCTACGAAGACGGGAGGTCTCATTTCTACACTTTCAGAGATGATAAGCCAATAATAGTCGAAGAAAAAGATGGAAATATATTAGTTCAGACTGAACTCTCTAGAGAAGAGGTTGAGAAAGCTCTAGGCCTTGATAGAGATTTAAATGATATCTTCTCTACTTTTCCGGAGGATGAAAGATTGGATAGAGCGAAGAAAGAGTTATGGGGCCTGAGGATTATTCAAGACGAGTTTTTTCCGTGTTTGATTTCTTATCTCTGCTCTCCGCAGATGAGGATTCCCAGGATCAAAGAGATGCACAACAAGATGGCAGAAAAATTTGGAGGAACTTGTGTAGTCGATGGAATCGAGTTAAAGAGATTTCCTACACTGGAAGAGCTTTCACAGGCCTCTGAAGAAGACTTGAGGGAACTCGGGATCGGATACAGAGCGAAGTACATAGTTGAGACTATAAAGATCATTCAAGACACTGATTTTGATCCAGAGGAAGTCAGAGAAATGACTTACGAAGACGCAAGAGAAGAAATGAAGAGACTGTACGGCGTCGGCGATAAAGTAGCGGACTGTGTCCTACTTTTCTCACTCGGCTTTTACGAGGCCTATCCGATTGATACATGGGCCTCTCAAGTACTGGAAGAAAACTATCCGGATATTTATTCTGAAGACTACGATGAACTTTCCCGGAATGTACGTCAAAGATTTGGGGAAGATGCAGGATATGCACAGGAATATTTATTCCATGCCGGAAGGAACGGCATAATCGATACGCCGGATTAAAAGCAAAGATGTTTTATCCAACAAAAACAAGATTACTTACTAGAGGCCTCTAAATCATGGTTATTCGTTGGGATTCTGAAAGTGATTGGGAGAATAATCAGGACAGCTCAGGTACTACAGGCAGGAATGGTGATTTGAAGCAGGGTTATTCTAGAGAGAGTCCTGATCTAAGTAATGGTTTGGTTGGTTACTGGCCTCTGCACGACGAAAATGCGACAGATTACAGCGGAAACAATAATCACGGGAATTTGAATGGCGGAGTTACGACAGGTGTTGCGGGGTGTGGAGGCCTCCAGGCCATGTCCTTTGACGGCAGTAGTAATTACATCAATCTCCCAAATCTAAATAATGAATTTAGTACTGGTCCGCCAGCCACTTTTACAGCATGGGTTAAGACCTCGAATTCCAGCTCGAGCCAGGCAGTTATAAGTAGTATAAACAGCAACTCAACTCGAAACGGCTCCATGATTATTTCAAACGGTAATTTAGGTTATTATGATACAAATGCAATTTATGAAAGTTCTCTGGCGGTGGCTGATGGTGATTGGCATTTCATAGCTGTTGTAGATGATGGAACTGACGTCAAATACTTTGTCGACGATCAAAGCGAACTAGCTTCAGGAGATTCGGATGGATGGGATGGTGGAGATTACTGGTCAATAGGAAGGAGAGAAGCAGGCCCCGGATGGTACTTCCAAGGAACTATATCAGGAATCAGAGCTTATAATCGAGCTCTTTCAGATTCAGAAATCAACACTTTGTATCGCTGGGGTAGTGGTGATTTTGCGAGGCCTCCTACTCAAGATGAGGGAGGAATCAGTTACTGGCCTCTAGACGGGAATGCAGATGATCAATGGGGAGAAAATAATGGATCTGTGAATGGCGCTTCATTCGTTGATGATGCAATTAGAGGACAGGCATGTGATTTTACTAGTGATCAAGGAGACTATATTTCAGTTCCGAGGTCTACTGAACTTGAACCAAGCACGTTTACTGTTTCGGTATGGGTTAAAAGAGAGTCTTATTCAGGTGAGAAGTCACAGCGTGTAATTGACAAAGGAGGCAATAACTATGGATATCAGATTTCTTTTGGCAATTCTGGGGATCAAGATCCTTACAAGCCGATAGCAGTTGTTGGAGATACTTTTCTAATCCCTCCAACCGATATTCATTCGTTAGGTGAGTGGTATCACGTCGTGCTCGTTTATGATGGTTCAAATGCTTCTCTGTACAGTAATGGAGTAAATATAGCTTCTGAATCTGCATCTATTTCTTATGACAGTAGAGATCTTTACATAGGGCAGAGAGACGATGGTGCAAAACACTACAACGGCTTAATTGATGATGTCCGTATTTATAACAAGGCTTTAACTCCTGAAGAAATCTTTGAACTCTATAGGTACGGTACGAGAGGCCGTGATATGAGAAAACAATTGGTGAATTACTGAAATATGGTGCTTGTTGGATACTGGCCTTTGGATGAAGATTCTGGAGCGATTGTCAAGGATTATTCTGGTGAAGGTAATGATGGTGCGCTTACTTCAGGTTCTGCTAGAAATTCTGAGGGTTCGGTGAGTTCTACTACTGTTGGTAATAGTGGTGTCGTAGGAGCTTCATCTTACGAGTTCGATGTTGATGGGTACGTTGATGTTGACGCTTATTCTGTGGATGGTTCTTCAGCTGTCACTATCTCGGGATGGATAAATTCAAATTATACGTCAAATTGGAATGGACCTTTTGGATTTGAAGGAGATATTGATAATAACTATGGTTTTTTCTTCAGGTATAACGACAGTAACGATAGTTTCGAACTGAATGTGAACGGGAATTCGTATAGTGTTGAGTATAATAATGTCTCTGAAGTTTATGATGGAAACTGGCATCTCTTGATGGGGTTATTTGACAATGGAGAGGTTGTTATCTTTCTTGATGGGAAGAGAGTCGTCTCTAAATCTGTCTCAGCTACTACTGTTTCAACTAATCAGGAGTTCTGTATTGGACGCTATTACTGGGAGCATAGTGATGATCACTGGGGGTTTGAAGGAAGAATTCAAAATGTCAGACTCTACAATCATGCATTAACTAAACAGGAAGTCCAGTACTTGTATCAAGTTGGGAGTAGAGGCCTTCACACTTCAGATAAGAGAACTCTTTAAGCTATAGCATATGATTAAAAATCTCGGCTTGTGAGTTCTTCTTCATGACTAACGTAGGCCTTGTTGTTGCGGAGTTTAATCGTGGAGTTACTGAGAAGATGGAGGAGAAAGCAAAGGAAGAGGCCTCTAAGTTGGGTGTTGAGATTGTTAAGAATGTTTTAGTCCCTGGTGCTTATGATGCTCCGCTGGCTGCGGATAGATTGGCTCGTAAAGAGGAAGTTGACTGTGTTGTTGTTTTAGGGGCGATTATAGAGGGAGATACTGATCACGATGAAGTTATAGGGAACTCTATCGCTCAAAAATTATCTGACATCAGTGTTGAACGCGATACTCCTGTTACTTTGGGAGTTACAGGGCCTGGAATGAGTTCGAAAGAGGCCTCTGATAGAATCAGTTACGGTGCTGAAGCTTTGAAAGCAGGAGTCGAGTTAGTGGAAAATCTGCCGGAGGCCTGAAAAATTATGGATGAACAGGAGAAAGTAGCGGATTTCATCGATGAACACGATTTAAATGCTAGGGCAGAGTTCAGGATACTTGATCTAGTTTCTGAAGTCGGGGAAGTCGCAAAAGACGCTTCAAAGTCCACTGGATACGGTGAGAGGCCTGAATATATTGAGATAAAAAAGGATGAGATAGGTGATGTGCTGTTTTCTCTTCTTGCGCTTGCGGAATCACTTGATATTGATTCTGATGAGGCTTTGAAAATGGCTATTGAGAAGTATGAGTCTAGGATTGAAACTAAAGGTTCTCCGGATTCTGTAGATTAAGATTGTTTTTTGTTATTTTCTGGTTGTTTCTGGAAGAAACATTTTTTACAGTTGCATACGGTTTATTTTTTTGTATGAGTGTTCTTGATTTGGAGGGGAAGGATTCTGACGAGATAGTTTTTGAGACTTTTCAATTGAATGATCTACAGAAAGATATTTTCCAGTGTCTGAGGGATCAGCAGTTGACTGTAAAACAGATAGGAAATGAAGTAGGAAGATCTCGTTCAACGGTACAGAGAGCTCTTGGCGAGATGCTTGACAAAGATCTTATTTTAAGAGAAGGAAAGACGGATAAAACAGTTTATTATGTTTACACGACGCTCCCTTGGGAAGATATCAAGGAACTAACTCGGGAAACAATTACTGAATGGTACAACGAAGTCGACGAAAGACTTTCATAAAAAATATTTGCTGTTTTTGGCCTCTAATTTTTTCTTCAGTACTTCCAGAAAAGGTATACGAGATAAGTTACGGCGATTAACTGGCTGAAGAATCCAAGCAAAGGCATTACTTCAATACTGAGGACGTAAAAAATTATTCCAAGGCCTGCCATTGCAAAGATGAAATCCTTTCCATCATCCAGTATCTTCTCAAGAAAACCGTCTACGGAAAGATTATCTTTGTATAGAAGGTATCCTGCTGTCCCCAGGAGATAATACTTGGCTGTGATGCTTGTAACAATCCAGGTGGATTGAACTAATTGGTACAGAACACCTATCAGTTCATTTACAAAGGCCATAAATCCACAGAGACTCTAGAAAGAAATATGTGTTTTACTCTTCTTCAGAGTCACTGGTTTCGAAATCCTTCATAACTATGATATCGTCGATGGAGTCTACCATTCTGTACGGGATGACAACATTCTTTGCTCCGCCCACTTTCTCAGCAAGATAACTGCCTTTCTCCGCAGCTACAACTACAGCTCTGACAGCGAACTTGTCAAGCTGAAGCTCCACGTCCTTGATTTGACCACAGTAAGATCCTTTCTCTGTATATACCTGCTTATCCACTATATCCGCGAAGTCAATAATATTCTCTGCCATCGAGTTTACCACTTTACAATCCAAAATTTTTCTCCAGAAACTTAAATAGTTTCCCCGGAACCAGTACAATCGTTTTTAAGTTCTTTACCATCAAAAACAGAATACAGGCCTCTCAAAATGTCGGGGTGGCAGAGTCTGGTTTATCGCGGTAGCTTGCTAAGCTACTGGGCAATTCCGCCCTCCCGGGTTCAAATCCCGGCCCCGGCGTCTCACCGTCATATTTCTATCAACATTTTCCAATTTTGGACTACTACTGCTTTTTTAGCTTATTAAAAGTTGGTAAGGCACCAGTAACCTAAGGGCTTTCTCAAGGTGTATTTGATGACTGAATCAGCTAAAGAATGTTTTCAAACACAAAAGATTTTAGCGATTTTTCTAACTGTTCAGATGTTCCTAGTGGTTTCTTCAGCCTCTGTGACAGTCCATGAAGAGCCACAGGGAGAAGAATTATCCAGCTACATTGGAAATAATAACACTACTTTTTACGTCAAGTATGATGCTGCAGATGCCTCTGGAAGCATAGGTTACATGAATGTTTCAAGTTCCTCAGATTCTGATCTGAACTTAACTTTGAAGGATAACGGCGAGAGGCCTGATAACGGGACAGATGGAACTTACTGGGCATCATTCGGCGTAGTGTCGGAGAGTGAAACACCACAGGAAAACGAGATCAAAGTTCAGGAAGGCACTGAAGCGAATATATCAGTCTACTTCAATACTTCAGACTCTGTTAATACATCAGTAAACTTGACTGCGGATTATACTCCTCCTACTGTAAATGATCTCTCTGTTCCGGACTACTTCTCAGCTTCAGACAGTTCAAATGATTTGAAACAGTTCTTCAATATACAAGAGGCCTCTGAAACTGTTTACAGTTATGAAGTGAACTCTTCAGGCAACTGGAAAGAAGTCAAAAATCCTCAGAGCTTTAATCCCACAGAACTTGGCTCAGGAGCAACTCTAAACTTTAGAGCCAACGCTACAGATCATGCAGGTAACTACAGGACAAATAAAACATCTATTATCACTGTGGACACAGAAAAACCTCAACTCAACGGTGCTTC
>Ga0102936_1000056_pt1 | contig 36220 bp, 35 predicted proteins | sample SalPon2_A_H2O_MG_FD_78502 | JGI IMG/M metagenome (GOLD analysis project Ga0102936, IMG submission 78502) | Salt pond water microbial communities from South San Francisco under conditions of wetland restoration - Salt Pond MetaG R2_A_H2O_MG | ecosystem: Environmental > Aquatic > Non-marine Saline...
CATCTCCGATTTCTGGTTGCCCGCCGGACGCAGTCTGGCGACGTGGGATGACCCCGACAACTCAGTTGCAAACCACGCTACGATAGCAGTCCGACTCCCCAGCGGTTAAGAAATGTCAACTGCACGTGTATGATATCGAAGTGCGGCGTACTGTCCCTGTTGTACTTGACGTGGACAGTGACGACGCCGCACTCCTACACGACACCGTCGATACATTCCGCTGGCCAGCGCAATACGCCGTCGACCACGCCTTCCAAGGCGAGTACGTCACCACCAGCAAGACAACGTTGGACGACGAAACCTACGACGACGTGCGAGAGAAAACAGACGGCTTCAACGGCGGGTTGGTGCAAGCCGCGCGGAACAAGGCAGCCGAAGCCTCCAAAACCGTTGTGCAACGGTGGAAACAGGCGAAGAAGGCGTCGAAACCATCTATGACATCGCCCCACGCCGAGTACCTGTTTTCCGACGGGTACGAGGTGACTGGGCCGGAAACACGGCGAATGGCAGCATCACATCCACTGCAAGATGGGCGCGGAGTCCGACACGTCGGAGCAGGCAGCACCTGAGCACGGAGCGGTTCTCGGGGTTGACCTCGGCGTGAACAACCTCGCTGTCACTTCAACCGGGACGTTCTGGACAGGTGACGAGTTCGACCACTGGCGCAGAGAGTACCAGAAGCGGCGTGGTGACTTACAAGCGTGTGGAACCCGCTGGGCGCACGAAAACATCCACTCTGTCGGTCGGAAAGAGGAAGGCCGATTCAAGCAGACGCTCCACCGAATAGCCGACGAGGTTGTACGGGAAGCCTACGACCACGACTGTTCGGTGATCGCGTTCGAAGACTTAACACATATTCGTGAACGCACCGGTGCACCGTGGGAGCACACGTGGGCGTTCACTCGCCTCTACGAGTACGTCGAATACAAAGCCGAAAAACAGGGTAGTGACGTGGAACAGGCTGACCCAAAAAACACGTCACGGCGTTGCCCGGACTGTGGCGTCACGCACCCAGACAACCGAGAGAGTGAATCCTTTGCCTGTCAGACGTGCGGGTACGAGAACCGCGCTGACTACAACGCTGCGAAGAACATCGGGTTACGGTATCTTCGTCGCACCCAAACCGGGGGCGGCGAAGGCGCACCATTGGGCGTGCGCTTGAACAGCGGGACGCTGAACGTGAACGGTGAGTATGACTCACCTGCCGAAGATTCGGCTCGAACGGGAGTCCACGCTGAATCCCACGAGTGTACTCGTGGGGTGCTCAAAAATGCCGTTCTCGGGACGATGACTCCGAGCCCTTCGGCGGGCAGTACGGTTATCTCTCCGACCACCGTACGATCCTGTGAGATGTCACAACAACGCGTCCAAGAGGAGCTGTACGTCGACCAGTACACGCTCGGACTCGTCGGTCCGGATCAGGAGTGGGCTGGCACGGTCGCCGACGGCGGCACGGTGACGACCTACACCCCGCCGGGGTGTTGGGGACCGATGGTGACGCCCTCGTTCCGCGGCGGCCACGAGGTGACCCGCCCCATCCGGGTCGACGGTGCCGAGGTGGGCGACGCCGTGGCGATCCACATCCGCGACGTCGAGGTGACGAGTATGGCGACGTCGACGGGCTCGATGGCCGAACGCGGCGACGCCTTCGGCGACGATCCGTTCGTCGACCACCGGTGCCCCGAGTGCGGAACGACGTGGCCCGACTCGGTCGTTGAAGGGACTGGAGAGGACGCCATCCGGTGTGCCGAATGCGGTGCCAACGCCTCCTCGTTCGGGTTCGAGTACGGCTACACGGTCGCGTTCGACCACGAGAACGCGGTCGGGCTTACCCTGAACAAGGAGGGGGCACACGCGCTTGCGACCGACGCCGAGAAGGTGATGGACATCCCCGACAACGCCCGCCAGCATCCGATCCTGCTGTACGAACCCGACGGAATGCCGGGGACGCTCGGCCGTCTCCGACCGTTCATCGGAAACATCGGCACCACCCCGCCGGTGACGATGCCCGACTCCCACAACGCCGGCGACTTCGGCCAGAGCCTGATCGGCGCCGACCACGACTACGGAATCGAGACCGAGGCGGATCTGGAACAGCGCACCGACGGCCACATGGACATCCCCGAGGTGCGACCGGGGGCGACGCTGATCTGTCCGGTCGCCGTCGACGGCGGCGGCGTCTACGTCGGCGACCTCCACGCGAACCAGGGCGACGGGGAGCTCTCCCTGCACACCACCGACGTGAGCGGGACCGTCACGATGGACGTCGAGGTGATCGACGGCCTCGACATCGACGGGCCGATCCTGCTCCCCGCCGAGGAGGACCTCCCGTTCATCAGCCGACCGTACAGCGACGACGAGCTCGCCGCCGGCCGCGACCTGGGCGAAGCACACGGCGTCGAGGTAAACGAGGCGATGGCGCCGATCCAAGTGGTCGGCTCCGGCGCCACGGTCAACGACGCCACCCAGAACGCGTTCGACCGCGCGGGGACCCTGCTCGGTCTGAGCGAGGGCGAGATCAGAGCGCGGTGCACCTTCACCGGCGGCGTCCAGATCGGCCGGCTCCCCGGCGTCGTCCAGCTGGACCTGCTCGCGCCGCTGGACCTGCTCGAGGATGGAGGTCTCGACGAAGTGGCTCGCGAGCAGTACGGGCTCTGACCACGACGGCTACAGTACCACCCACGCGATCGACCCCGCCATCACGACGGTGATCGCGGCGTACAGCGGCGACCGCCACAGCAGCCCCCTGACGAATCCCTCGCGTCCCCGGTCCGAAACCACGAGCGGCGTCGCGTCGGTCCCGGTCACCGTCGGGTCACCATCGACGATCCGGACCTCGCCGCGGACGAAGAGCCGCCCGCCGGCCGGGACCCCCCGTGCGTCGATCCGGAACTCCTCGGTCGCGACATCGTCTCGGTGCAGGTCGACGACATCGAGCAACTGACCGGCCGAACACTCCCCGGTCGTCCCGCTCAGGTCAACGTACGGCGAGTCCCACACGTATCGCGTGAGCACGAACGGCAGCGACGTGTTCGATTTCGGGTCGCCGACTTCGAGGTCCGCCAGCGCGGGGGCGTCGTACGCCTCCGCGAGCCACGGGAGGTCGACGTACACGTCCCGGCCGCCGGTCGTGACGCCCATCCGTCCGCCCTCGACGCCCGAGGCGAACGTACTCCGGCCCTGCCGGAACTCCCCGCGGTCGGAATCGTAGGTGTACCGGCCGTTGTCGACGAAGCCCGCCCGCCAGAGGTACCCGCCGACCTCGCTGCCGTCGCCGAAGATCCGGTTGACGGCGACCGCCGGCTCCTCGACGAAGACCGTCCCGTCGACGGCGACCGACTCCCCGTCGCGGAGCGCAGGGGCGGAATCGGGTGCTGCGCCACGCACAGCGAGGTACGCTCGCACCGTCCCCAGTAGCTTGTACACGCCCCACAGCCCGATCGCCCCCAACAGGACACCGATCACGGCTTCGCCCGCGGAGACCATATCCACGGGGCTCCGGAGGCAAGTCAAAAAATCTGCCGGCGCCGCCGACAGGTGCTAATCCCGTCGGCACGAACCCCGGGTATGAACGGTGACCGCCGACGGTTCCTCCGGACGGGGCTCGCGGCCGGCACCCTCGCGGTCGCCGGCTGTGCCGCCCCCAGCACCGGGACCGACGACGGGTCGAGCGGCGGCGACGCGGCTACGGGCGGAGGCGACGCCGACGCTCCCGACGACACGGCCGACGCCCCCGGCTACGAGGTTGAGGAAGTCGTCGCCGACCTCCGACAGCCCTGGGGAATCGCTGTCGCGCCCGACGACACGGTGCTGGTGACGGAACGCCCGGGCGGGCTCGTCCGCGTCGACGACGGCGAGACACGGCGGATCGACGGCGCCCCCGAGGTGTTCGCCGGCGGGCAGGGCGGGCTGTTGGACGCGACGTTTCACCCCCACTATCCCGATCCCGCGTGGGCGTATCTCACCTACTCGGCGGCGACCGACGGGGGCGGGACCACGACCCACCTGGGTCGCGGTCGGCTCGCCCCCGACGCGGACCGGCTCACTGACTTCGAGGTCCTCCACACCGCTGCGCCGTCCGTCGATTCCGACGGCCACTTCGGCTCTCGGGTCGTCTTCGGACCCGATGGGCGCGTGTACGTCACCGTCGGGGACCGGCAGTTCAAGAACTTCGGCCCGGACCACACCGCCCAGGACCGGACGACCGACCTCGGGGCGGTGCTCCGGTTCGAGCCCGACGGGTCGATCCCTATGGACAACCCGTTCGTCGGCGACCCAGACGCCCGGGACTCGATCTTCAGCTACGGCCACCGCAACCCCCAGGGGCTGGCAGTCCACCCCGAGACGGGCGCGCTCTGGGAGCACGAACACGGCGAGCAGGACGGCGACGAGATCAATGTTCTCGAATCCGGCGGCAACTTCGGGTGGCCGGTCGCGACCGAGGCGTGTACCTACGGTGGGGGCGATCCCATCGGCGTCTCCCACGCCGACCGCTCGGACGTGGTCGACCCGGTCCACTACTGGCCCTGCGGCTCCGGCGGCTTCCCGCCGTCGGGGCTGACGATCTACGACGGGGTGGCGTCGGCGTGGCAAGGCGACCTGTTCGCGGGCAACCTCGCCGGGCAGTACCTCGGCCGGTTCACCATCGACGGCCAGTCGGTAACCGAGACCGAGCGGCTGCTCGCCGATCGGGACTGGCGGATCCGGGCGGTGACGGTCGGCCCCGACGACGGACTCCTCGTGGCGGTCGACGCCGACCCCGGGCCGTTGGTTCGGGTGTCGCCAGCGTGAGTTGGCGGCCCGCAGGAGCGAGACGACCGTTCAGTCCGCCCCGGTCCCGACCCTGAAACGCTCCGACCGCTCGTCGGAGTCGGGCGCGGTGACGAGCGACACCCCCACCGTGAGCAGCAGCGACAGCGCCATACCGTAGAGCGCGACGTCCCAGGTCAGGTAGGTCGACCCGAAGACGGTCACGCCGCCGATAGTGGTCGCCGGGACGAACACGTGGGCGACGTAGAACACCTGTGACCCGCCGATCCCGGCGAGCATCCCCCGTCGGGTGGTGTTCGACCAGTACAGCGCCACCAGTACCGGAAGCGCGAGTTGGGCGTAGCCCCCGAAGGCGGTGCTGCCGATCTCCACCAGCGTCCCCGGTCGGAACAGGCTGGCGACGAACGTTCCGATCGCGAAGGCGGCGACGCCGATCCGGGCGAGCCACGCCTCCCGCTCGGCGTCGGCAGCGGGGTTCACGAACGGCCGGTAGAGGTCGCGGGTGAGATACGACGACCCCGACAGGAGCATGGAGTCCGACGACGACATCATCGCCGCCAGCGCGCCCGCGATCACGAGCGCCGCGAACCACGCCGGGGTGTAGGCGTTCAAGAGGACGGGGATCACGTTCGCCCCCTCCGGGACCGCCACACCGAGCCCCGCCGCCCACGTCCCGAGCAGGAACGCGGGGACGAAAAGCAGGAGCACCAGGATGGGCCACAGCGTGAACGAGCGCTTCAGCACGCGATCGTCCCTCGCCACGAAGAACCGCTGGTTGATCTGCGGGAACATCGTGACGCCGAACGCGATCGTGACTGCCTGGGCGATCATCCACTGCGGGGAGTAGAGCCCGCCGCCCAGCGCGAGGAACTCGGGGCGATTCGCCGACAGCGATGCCGACACCCCGGCGAACCCGCCCGCGCTTGACAGGACCCACCCGACGGCGACCCACACGATCCCGAGCATGAACACGCCCTGGATCGTGTCAGTCCACGCGACGCCGCGGAGTCCCGCGAGCACGACGTAGACGATCATAAACAGGGTGATGAACGCCGCGCCCGCCCAGTACGGCACTGCGCCGTCGGTGAGTCCGACGATCGCCTCCCCCGCGCCCATCTGCTGGAGCATCACGTAGGGGAACAGCCAGAACAGCGACACGCCCGCCACCAGCGCGCGGAGGCGCTTCGATCCGAAGCGGTCGCCGAGCATCTCCCCCAGCGTGACGTACCCTTCGACGCGGCCGATGAGCCACTGGCGGTAGCCGATGGCGTACCACAGGATCGCAAACAGCAGGCCGTCCATCACGCCCATCACGAGGATCCACTCGGGGCCGGCGTTGTACGCGAGGTTGGGGCCGCCGAAGAACGTGAACGCCGAGAGCAGCGTCGCGAAGGTGGTAAACAGAAGCACGACCGTCCCGACCGATCGCCCGGCGAGGTAGTAGTCCTCGGCGTCGCGACCGGTCAGCCGGTAGGCGGCGATCCCGACCCCGAGTGCGACGACCAGATACGCCCCGAGCACGCCGAGCTGGACGGCGAGTGCAGACTCAGTCATCGGCGCCCACCCCGTTGAGGTTCATTCCACGGTCCCACGCCCCCCGGGTGAACCCCGCGAACGCGATTGCGGCCAGCACCATCCACCCGATGTGCCACCACAGCCACACCGGAAGCCCCGCCCACGTCGCCGCGGATCCCCAGAGAAACCACGGGATCCCCAGCGCGGTGAGTACTCCGAAGACGCCGACCCAGAGATAATCCGTCTTCCGTCGTTGCATCGAATGGAATTATGCACTTCATACTCGTAAGTATTCTCTTTTCAGATTCGAATACGAGTCTCGAAGAGATATATTTTTCATAGCTGCTGACCGAACGCATTACCTCTCGTGAAACGGCGTCGGAGTCGCCGCGCCTGCCGGGGGTGCGACGCCGGGTCCAAAAGTACGACAGTTATTTGCCGGGAGCGGCCCGTATATAAACACGTCATCGGGTTTCCCATGACGCGCACATCACCCACACGCCCCCACAGGGGGATTCACAAATGGAAGACACTGAAAAATACCTCATCCACGCGGCGATCACAGCGGACGGTGTCGTGGAGCGGTCCGACGTCGTCGGAGCCATCTTCGGTCAGACCGAAGGCCTCCTCGGCGACGACTTGGACCTCCGCGACCTCCAGCAGTCCTCGAAGGTCGGGCGCATCGACGTCGAGATCGACTCCCAAAACGGGCAGTCGTTCGGCACAGTTACCATCGCGAGCACCCTCGACCGGGTCAAGACCGCGATCCTCGCGGCCTCGCTCGAGACCATCACCCGGGTCGGGCCCTGCCGGGCCACCGTGGAGGTCACCGACATAGAGGACGTCCGGGAGGCAAAGCGGCGGGAGGTCGTCGAGCGCGCGAAGGAACTCCTCTCGGACTCGTTCGACGAGAGCGTGATGTCCTCCGCAGAGATCTTAGACGAGGTCAAAGAGAGTGTCCGGATCGAGGACATCAGCGAGTACGAGGGTCTGCCCGCAGGTCCGCGAGTCGGTGACTCGGACGCGGTCGTGATCGTCGAGGGTCGCGCCGACGTGTTGACGCTTCTCCGCTACGGGATCAAGAACGCCGTCGGTGTCGAGGGCACCAACGTCCCCGACGCGGTGGCGGACCTCACCCAGGAGCGGACCACGACCGCGTTTCTGGACGGCGACCGCGGCGGCCGGCTCATCCTCCGGGAGCTCACGCAGGTGGGCGACGTCGATCACGTCGCGTTCGCGCCTGAGGGGCGCTCGGTGGAGGACTTAGAGCGCCACGAAGTGTTTGCGGCGCTCCGGGGCAAGGACCCGATCGACGCGGTCGAGACTGACCCGTCGCGGCCGTCCGACTCCGACGACGAGGGACGGACGAACGGTGAACCGCCGGACCCTCCCACGGGGTCGCCGACGACTGAGTCGGCGGCCCCGCAGACCGGCGCCTTGGACGCCCAGGAGTACGAGTACGACGCCCGTGACGGGTCGCGGGGGGCTCATCCCGACGCCGACGCGTCCTCCGCCGAAGCCGACGCGTCGGTCGCACGGGACGGCGTCGACTCCGCGACCGACGCGTCGGATATGGAGCCGGCGTCCACCGCCGCTGCCGCAGACGACACGAGCAGCGGGGAGCCGGCGTCGAACGGCACCGTCGGCGGAACGGCCACCGAGGATCCCGACGCCGCGGCCCACGACGGCCCGGATGGTGTCGGAGACGACGACGCCGACGACGTGACCGGCGGTGAGTCGCCGCCGACCGCAACCGCCGACGGCGACGCCACCGACGCCCCACAGTCGCTTGCGGACCACGTCCGGGAGGTCATCGACGCCGGCCAGGAGACCGTCCGGCTGCTCGACGCCGACCTCGCGGCAGTCGCAGAAGTCCCCGCCGCCGACGCGTTCGACGCCATCGCCGACGCCGACCCCGCGCCGTACGCGGCTGTTCTCGACGGCGAGTTCACCCAGCCCCTGCTTGACGTCGCAGCCCAGCGCGGTGTCGACCACGCTGTCGCCGCCACGACCGGCGAGTTCGTGAAAAAGCCCGTCGGCGTCCGGCTCCGGACCGCCGACCAGCTCGCGAACTCCGTCGCGAACTGAGGCCCCCCGGCGATCCGCTCACGACTGGTCGTCGTCCTCCGGCACGTCGTAGGCGTACACCACCGCTTCGTCGGTACAGCCGCAGACGCTCTCGTAGAACTCGGGGCGGCGGCCGACCGGCTCGAACCCGGCCGATTCGTACAGCGACCGCGCGGGGTCGTTGTCCGCCGCGACCGCGAGTGTCATCCGCGTCCCGGGTGCCTGGCGATCGAGGGCGGCGTCCAGAAGCGCCCGCCCGTACCCCTCGCGACGGTGGTCGGGGTGGACGACAAGCTCCGCCAGGTGCGTGTCACTCTCGCCGAGTATCAAGACGTAGCCCACCGGACGACCACCGGTGCCGGGGCGCTCCGACGGGGCGATCCGCTCGCCCGCCCCATCGACGGCGATCAGACACCTCCCCAGGGCCCCGACCGTCGCGAGCAGTCGGGGCGACGGTGCGGAAAGATGCGATTGTAGCGCCGCGACCGCGGCTGCGTCGCCGTCGCGTGCGGTTCGGATCACTGCGGAGTGAGGATCACGAGCGCCGCGACCGCGCTGACGACCGCCCCGACCAGGGTGGCCGCGAAGTTGACAGCCTCGTTCCCGACCCCGGCGCCCTCCACTGTCGCGCCCAGCAGGCTGTCGACGGTCATCCCGATTAGCCCGCCGGCCGCGACCGCGGCGGCTCCGAGCGGCGACACCTCGGGAAGGAGCCCGAAGGCGACACCGGCGACGACCACCGCGCCGAACAGCCCGAAGACCTCCCCTTGCCAGGTGACGCCGCCGTCGGTTCCGGGCGGTACGCGTTCGAACGTCGTGATGAGCCGCGGGTTGTCGTAGAGCCCGCCGAGCTCCGAGGAGAGGGTGTCGCTCAACGCCGCCGCCATAGAGCCCGCAAAGGCGTACTGAAACAGGGTCCCATCCACCGGGAGCGACCGGCTGGCGGCGAAACAGAGCACACACACCAGCGCGACGGCAGCGTTCCCGAGCACGTTGCTGGTGCCGCGAGCCCCCTCGTTCTCCTCGGCGATCCCGCGGCGCTGCTTCTCGTCGTAGCGATACTTGGTGGAGAGCGCGCCGGCGCCGAAGAAGGTGATGAGCACCGCGAACCACCCGAATCCGCCGAACACGACGACGAGCAGGCCCAGCAGGACGCCCGACAGCATCCCCGCCACCGACGCCGTGCCGAGCGCGTAGGACGCGTAGCCGAGCGCGACCGTGATCACGAGGCCGGCGGCGACGTCGACGATGCCGACGCCGGTCGCCAGCCCGTCGAACAGCCACAGCAACAGCCCGGTCGACAGCATCACCAAGGGGTCGTCGCGCTCGAACAGCATCTCGCGGAACAGCGCGGCCACGAGCGTCCCGGCGACCGCGAGGAAGGCGAACCGGGCAAGCAGGACGGGCGACGACGTCAGCGACGCCACCGCGGCCTGGCCGCCCACCCCCGCCGCGCTCCCCACGGCGACGAACCCCGCAACGCCCAGAAACGGATTGTCGGAGGTCTCAGCGACCAGTCGCTTGCCGAGGTTCCCGTACGCCAATACCAGCACCGCGGCGACGAACAGCCCCATCGGCAGTCCGAGCTCGGTGGCCAGAATCGCGAGCCCGGCGGCAGCGAGTGCGAAGCCGGTCAGCCCGTTCAGGCGGCCCTCACGCCTGTCGGCCGGTCGGGCGAAGATATCGAACAGCGGCCCGTCAGTGATCACGAAGGCCGAAAGCAGCGCCACGGCGGCGAACGGGGCGAAGGCGGCCCGCCCCAGCGCCGGCGCGGCCACCGCCACCGTCCCCACGAGGGCGAAGCCGCCCGCCCGCCGAAGCGTCGGTTGCACACCTTCGGCTACCCCCGACTCGCACTTAACCCTCCCGACATCGGGTGTTTCGTCGCGATTCCGTCCTTACGAGACGGTCGGATCCCACGCCAGTGTCGGAGTCCAACCCCGAGACATATATCTCGGAAGCTTCCACTTCGGGCTGTGGGACTGTACGACCGCTACCTCGCCCTCCGACACCGGTTCTACGATACCGATCCTCCCGAGCACGTCGCGGTCGTGCTCACCGAGCGTGACCTACTCGAGCAGGGCGCCTACGCCACGCTCTCGGAGTTTCTGGAGTGGGCGTTCGAGTACGGCGCCACGCGAGTCACCGTCTCGGTAAGCGTGCTCGACGAGGCGGTGGTCCCCACTCTCGCCCGCGAACTCCGGTCGATCGACGCCCCCCGGCCGGTCGCGGTCCGGGGGCCCGAAGACACCGAGCGCGCCGACGCACCGGTCCGGATCAACATCGGCCTCGGCGGCAAGCGGGAGTTCGCGGCCGCAGTCCGGAGGATCGCCGAGTCCGTCGACGCTGGCGACCTCGACCCCGACGACGTCGACGCCGATCGGATCGAGGAACAGCTGGTGTTCGACGACGAGCCGGATCTGCTGATCAAGACCGGGGCCGAGCGGCTGTCGGACTTCCTCATCTGGCAGTCGGTGTACGCGGAGCTGTACTTCACCGACGTGAACTGGCGGGACTTCCGGCGTCGAGACTACCTCCGGGCGGTGCTGGACTACCAGAACAGACAGCGGCGGTTCGGCCGGTAGCCACTCACTCCGTGCGTTCTACTGACTCCGAGCCGCGCTGCCGTTCGAGCTCCGCGGAGACCTCTCGGGCGCCGGCGGAGGGAAGCTGGCCTCGGAGCCGCCCGGCGACTGCGGCCGCGTCGTCGAGTTCGGTGCCGGCCACCGCCCGCAGAAGCGCGACCGCGCGCTCGGTCCGGGACTGTCGCCAGGACTCCTCACGGGACTCGTAGGTCCGGAGGCCACGCAGGAAGTCGGCCTTCGAGAACTCCGGCCAGTAGGGCGCACAGAAGTATGCCGCGGCCTCGTTGCCGTTGGCGTGCCACGGCAGGAAGTTCGAGGTCCGCTCGTCCCCGCCGGTCCGGATGATCAGATCCACGTCGCGGGTGGTGTGTTCCGCCAGCCGCCGCTCGACCGCGTCCGCGTCGACGTCGTCGGGATCGAGGTCGCCGGCGGCGACGTCCGCAGCGACCTCCCGGGCAGCGCCGAGGAGCTCCGCCCGGCCGCCGTACGCCAAAGCGATGTTCAGCCGGAGGGTGTCGTACGTCTCGGTCCTGGATTCGGCGTAGTCGACCGCGTCGCGGACCCGTCGTGGGAGCCGTTCGACGTCCCCGATCGCGCCGATCCGGACCCCGTTGTCGTGGACCCGGTCGGCGTCGGCGAACTCATAGAGCTTCGATTCGATGAGGTCGAAGAGGGGGTCGAGTTCGTCGTCGGGGCGGTCGAAGTTCTCGGTGGAAAAGGCGTACAGCGTCAGCTCTTCGATTCCGAGCTCTTCGCACCACTCCAACACCCGTTCTGTGGTTTCGGCGCCTTCGCGGTGACCGTCGGGGGCGTCGCCCCCGCGCTCCCTGGCGTACCGGCGGTTGCCGTCCTGGATGATCGCGACGTGCGCCGGCGCGGTCCCGAGCTGCTGGCGGAGCATCCGCTCGTACGCGCGAGTGAGCCGTCGCCGCAGCCAGTGTGCCATACTCGCTACACTTCGTCACGGGATATGTGTCTTTTCGTCATCGTCTCCCTGTGGGCGCGACGCCGGCTGCCGGCGCAGTCGACCGCGCCCGCGGATGCGACACGGTTTTGCCGGATCCCGGCGAACCGCCGGGTATGATCGGGAGACAGTTCCTTCGCGAGAACCCGGAGACGGTTCGCGCGGCACTGGAACAGAAGGGGGTCACGGACGTCGATTTAGACCGGATCCTCCACGTCGACGCCGAGTGGCGCGAATGCAAGCAGCGCGGCGACGACCTCCGACACGAGCGCAACGAGATCTCCTCGGAGATCGGCGCGCTGAAGGCCGACGGCGAGGAGGAAGCCGCCCAGGAGGCCATCGATCGCTCCCAGGCGCTGAAGACCGAACTCGAGGCGGTCGAGGAGCGGGCCGACGAACTTGAGGCCGAACTCGAGGCGGCGCTGCTCGAACTCCCACAGATCCCCGACGACGACGTGCCGGTCGGCGACGACGAATCGGAGAACGTCGAGCGCCGCCGCGAGGGGTTCGACGACCTGCGAGCGCTTCCCGACCCGGTGGTCCCCCACTACGACCTGGGCGAAGAGCTCGACATCCTGGACTTCCAGCGGGGCGCAAAAGTCACCGGCGGCGGCTTCTACTTCACCAAGGGCGACGGCGCGCGACTGGAGCACGCCCTTGTGCAGTTTATGCTCGACGTCCACCGCGAGCAGGGGTATATGGACGTCTTTCCCCCGATCCCAGTGAACTCTCGATCGATGGTCGGCACCGGACAGTTCCCCAAGTTCACCGAGGACGCCTACCGGATCGGCGAGGCGAACGACGAGCCGTGGGACGACGACGACCTGTGGCTCTGCCCCACTGCCGAGGTGCCGGTGACGAATATGTACCGCGACGAGATCCTGCTGGACGACGACCTCCCGTTACAGATCCAGGCGTACACCCCGAACTTCCGGCGGGAAGCGGGCGAGCACGGCACCGAGACTCGCGGGATCGTGCGCGTTCACCAGTTCAACAAGGTCGAGATGGTGAACTTCGTCGCGCCCGACGACAGCGAGGAGCGCTTCGAGGGGCTCGTCGACGAGGCCGAGGAGGTGCTCCGCCGGCTCGACCTCCCCTACCGGATTCTGGAGATGTGCACCGGTGATCTGGGGTTCACACAGCGGAAGAAGTACGACATCGAGGTGTGGGCGCCGGCCGACGAGATGGACGAGGGCCCCGAAGAAGGCGGTCGGTGGCTCGAGGTCTCGTCGGTCTCGAACTTCGGGGCGTTCCAGGCGCGACGCGCCGGGCTCCGATACCGGCCCGAGCGCCACGAGTCCGCGGAGTACCTCCACACGCTCAACGGGTCGGGACTCGCGATCCCGCGGGTGATGGTCGCGATCTTAGAGTACTACCAGAACGACGACGGAACCGTGACCGTCCCCGAGGCGCTCCAGCCGTACATCGGCGGCACCGAGGTCATCGAGGGTCACACCCCTGTCGGAGAGTCCGCGGTCGGGGACGGCACGCGGGACTGACATCCCCCCACGGCTCAATCCGTGAGGCCCCCGGTCACGAACCGGGTAGACCGCGGCGGGAGCCCCTCGATCGTACGCGGTGGGGTTGCGGACCGCTCCAGTACGACCCCGACCGGGCTAGCGCGCTCCACTTTTTCCCAACGGTGTCTGCTCGTCTCGGACTCGGCAGCATAAGTCACGAACGCTGACACGATCAACGGTTCATCGGCTGTCGGCGTCACCCCACGTCGCCAGACTGCGTCTGGCGGGCAACCAGAACCCGAAGATTTCCGGCGGCGGCTGCAGTCGCGGGGCTTCGCCTCGAACCAGCGTAGCCCGTCACGACGGGGACTTAACCACACGTTAATCCACATATTCGGCTGAATCGGGCCAAAGTGCGCTGCAGCGTCGACCCGTTTCTTGTCCGTAGATCCCCGACCGGTGTGTATGTCAGATACACCGTCCGAGGCCGGCCCCGACGACTCTTCGGGGTGGGAGACTGTCGCCCACCACCACTTCGGCGGCGTGGCGGAGCTCGACGCAACGATCGCAGCCGTGCTCGACGGGCAGCGCCAAGACCAGCCGCTGTACGCGGCTGCCGACGTCGAGCTCGCAGAACGGTTCCTGACGTCCGCGAACACCACCGACGCCAGCGTGGTCTTCCACGTCGCCGACCACGACGTTCGGGTGTCGGCCGACGGACAGATACAGCTTCGGCGGACCGCCACCGGGTCAGCGACCCGCGACTGAGCCGCGGGCTCCCGTCCCGCAGGCTCGTGAGCGCCCCGACACGAACCCGGTGCAGGTCCCCGACGAACGGCTTTTCTCCGCGGGCCGCGTCGTGTGGGGTGTGACCGCCGACCCCGACGACCACCGGGCCACCGTCGACGCCGATTCCTCGGGGGCTGTGCCCGCCGACCCGACGCTCCACGTCCGGTACGAGGGCGACGACGACCCCGAGAAGTGTACGGCGCGGAAACTCGCCCGGTTCGACCTGGCTTCTCTCCACCGGTCGGACCGCAATACTCCGTACGGCGTCGTCCTGAACCCACACGCCGAGCGGGCGCTGTCGCCGGCGGACGCCGACCGGGGCCGGCTCGTCGCGCTGGATTGCTCCTGGGAATCCGCGGGCGAGGCGCGCTTCTCGCTCCCCGGCGAGCACCGCGCGCTCCCGTACCTCGTGGCGGCCAACCCGGTCAACTTCGGTCGCCCGCTGCGGTTGACCACCGTCGAGGCGCTCGCGGCCGCGCTCGCGATATTCGGCCGGCGCGAGCGCGCTGAGACGGTGCTCTCGAAGTTCACCTGGGGACACACCTTCTTGGAGCTCAACGACGAGCCGCTCCGGCGCTATGCGGCGTGCGAGGACTCGGCCGGAGTGGTCGCCGTCCAGCAGGAGTATCTCGACCGGGGAGATTGAACGCCCCGAATCCGGCTTCGGGCCGAATGCTCAGCGGTTGAACACCCCGCCGATCGCGCCACCGATGGCGCTATCGATCGCGAACAGCAGCGTGACGACGATGCCGACGAGGAAGACTCCCGCCCCGCCGAGGACTCCGCCCAGCGGTCCGCCCACGAGCCCGACCGCTCCGCCGAGTACCGCGGCGAGCACCGACACTGCGACCCCGGATATCGATCCCGCGACCAGCCCGTGCCACGCGCCGTTGCCCACTCCGCCGGCGAAGTAGCCGGCGACGAACCCTCCGACGAGGCCAGCACCAACCTGTCCCACGACCGGGAGCCACAGCCCGAACGTGCCGACGACGAGCATCACAACGAAGCCGATACCGACGGCCCGCCAGTTTGTACCCATACCGGCGTGGACGCGGTCGACGAACAAAACCCTCGCGTATAGTCGTGAGAAACTCGTAGACCGCCGAACGGACGCGCTTTTAGGGTTCGGCGGTGTAGCGTGCGTACTATGATCTTCGAGTCCCTGCCGACGACGCCCCGGTCGGAGGAACTTCTCGACAAGGCGTTCTCCCGAGCGGCCCGTTCGGGGCGCTCGAAATCCGGGCTCGAAGCCCAGCAGTCGATGCTCCAGACCGCGTCGTCAATCCTCGCTGACAATCTGGAGAACGTGGTCACGCAGTGGCCCGACTTCGGGACCGTCGACCCCTTCTACTACGAACTCGCGGACGCGATCGTCGACGTCGACGAACTCAGACAGAGCCTCTCGAAGGTGACGTGGGCCAGCCGGCAGATCTGGCAGCTCCGCGAGGAGTACCAGCCCAGGCTCAGGAAGACCGACCCGGACAAAGCGCGGAAACACCGGAAGCAGGCGTTCGCGCGGATGGCTGACGTGGTCGAGGAGGTCGCCGAAGAGCTCGAACGGATCGGGGAGGCTCGGGACGCGCTGAAGACCCTCCCCGACATCAGGCCCGACGAGCCCGCGATCGTCGTCGCCGGCTACCCAAACGTGGGGAAGTCGTCGTTCGTCAACCGGGTCACCCGCGCCGACAACGAGATCGCACACTACCCGTTCACCACCCGTGGCGTGCACGTGGGCCACTTCGACCGCGACCGGATCCGATACCAGATCATCGACACGCCGGGGCTGCTCGACCGGCCGGAGGACGACCGGAACGACATCGAACGGCAGGCGGTCAGCGCGCTCGAACACCTCGGGGACGCGGTGGTCTTCATCGTGGACGCCAGCGAGGCGTGTGGCTACCCGTTGTCGGCGCAACTGGCGCTCCGCGACGCCGTCGCCGAGCGGTTCCGGGAGCGGAACGTACCGGTGCTCACGGTGAACAACAAGAGCGACCGGTCACAGGACGTCGACGCCGACCGCCAGATGAGCGTCGAGACCGACGAGGGTGTCGACGGGGTGCTCGACGCCGCCGTCGACGCAGTCGGGTGGCGTCCCGACATCCCGCCGTCGCGGCAGGAGTAGATTCCCGCTCACCGCTCGCAGGGCTCAACGACGACTGTCGATCGAGTCCGACGCCCCGTCCGAGTCGGCCTCCGGCGGTGCGGTCGTAGCGTGTGGCCGACTCCTACTCCGTTGCGACGTATGTCACGTCGACGCTCGCCGTGACCGTCACCGATCCGGCGTCGAACGCGGTCCCGGCGTCGCTGGCGGTTTCGCGCGCCTCGTACACGGGCCTGACCCCGCCGCTAGTGCTTGCGGACTGGACGCCCGTGATCGACAGCTCCGCCGCCGAGGCGACTGTGTCCGCGTCGGCCCGCGCGGCGCTCATCGCGCGTTCCAGCGCCTCCTCGCGGAGCTCAGCCCGCGTTTGGTCGCTCAGCGTGAACGTCACCCCCCGCACCTCGGTTGCGCCGTTGCCGACGGCGGTGTCGATGACGGTTCCGGCGGCGTCGGCAGCGGTATCGATCCGGTAGGCGTGAACGGCTTCGTAGCCGACGAGTGTCCGCTCGTCACGTTCGCGATCGATCTCGAAACGTGGTCGGACCTGATAGGACGCGGTCGTCACTGCGTCGTCGTCGACACCGGCCTCACGGAGGGCATCGCGCATCCGGGTCGCGTTCGTTGCGACCGCTTCCCGCGCCCCCTCGGCGCTTTCGGCACGGGCCGTGACGGCGACCCTGACGACCGCCCGGTCGGCGTCGGCCGAACCCTCGCCGGTGCCGCTCGTCGAGATGGTCCGCTGTGCGTCTCCGGCATCGGTGCCGTTCCCGTCGGTTGCCTGTAACGCCGCACCACCCCCTGCGAGCAGTACGAGCGCCGTCACCGTCACCGCCACAACACCGAGTCGGACGTTCATACCCTGTTTAGGGCGGGATCGATATTCAATGCGCGCTTGACACAACTGGTTCGTTGTGCCTTCCAGTCAGGCACTCTCCGCTGGACGGTCGACCCCGACGTATCTGATTTCGACGCGGATGTCGCTGTGACCGAGAGCACCAATCGGGTCGGGGGCGACCTCTTTCACCCGGTCGCGTATGCTGTCACCAACCGTGGGCGGCGACGAGGTAGGGGGATATCCCACCGTGACCACCACTACTCGCGGCGTCTGCAACGGGAATCCTTCGTAGGTCACCTCCAGGTCGAGCACGGTCGCCTCCGGGGGGAGTTCCGCCTCGATCGCGGCGGTCGCATCCTCCTCGAAGTCGGCGGTCCGGTACGAGCTGTAGGTGAATCCCCCGAGCAGCCCGGTGAGAAGCAGGAGCACGACAGCAAGCGCGGCGATCCGTTTGAGCGTGGTAGCACGGGCCTCGTCCTCGCGAAACCAGAGCCGCGGCCGGTAGCCGTACCGCCACAGCACCACGAGAGCGACGAGGTTGATCGCGAGGACGTTCACCAGCACCAACACTCCGGACCCGAGAACCGTCGCCGGCTCCCCCCACGCGATCCCGATGCCGACGACGGCAGTCGGCGGGACCAAGGCGGCGGCGATCATCACGCCCACCAACGCGGAGGAGACCCCGGACGCCAACGACACCGCCCCCGCGGCGCCCGCCCCGAGCGCGATCACGAGCGAGAGGACGTCGGGTGCGAGTCGCTCGTTGACCTCACCGATCGCGAACACCTCGTCGGCAGACAGCGGTACCACGTTCGTCAGCCGAATCAGGAGCGCGAACGTCGCCGCAGCACCGACGGCGACGACGCCGCCGAGCGCCTGGAGCTTGACGCCCCGAAGTGCGAGTCCGGGGTCGTCGACCACAGTCCCGACGCTCGTCGCCATCGCCGGACCGATGAGCGGTGCGATCACCATCGAGCCGACCACCACGGCGGGCGAATCGAGGATCAGGCCCGCGGTGGCAACGACCGCGCTGACCGTTGTCATCAGCACGTACGGTTTGATCGTCGGCGCCATCTCGTCCGCGCGAGAGACCAGCTCCTCGCGGGCGATCCGGCGGCCGTTCCCGGTGTCGTCCTCGTCCGATTTGTACCGCTCCTCGAGCGCCTCGAATCGCTCCGAGACGACGGTTTGGGCCTCGATCACGACGGTGTAGGCGTTTTGCTCGATGCCGACGTCCCGGAGCTGGTCGAGTATCGGCTCCACTGCCGACGTCGGGAGCGGGAAGGTAACGACCGCGGTGTAGTCGCGTCCGCTGGTCTCGTCGGAGAGGGCGTAGTCGACGTCCTCCTCGTCGAGTACCCCCAACACGGCTTCGCGTTTCCCGGCCGGTATCATCACCTGGACGAGTCGCACGTCCCTCGATCACGCTCGTTGGACAAGAATCCGACGGGTGCCGGTTCGATCGGAATGTGAACAGCCGGCACGTCGGTTCCCGCGTCGGTGTGCCGGGCACTCGCTGGCCGACGCGGGACGATGGCTACGTCACGGGGGTCGTGGTCGCGGGTTCGGACATAAACTTACGCGACGCGCCCGAGGTACTGTTTAGTTAGGAGTAAAATCAAGGAGATGAGTGTGGAGAAGCTCGCGGCCCCTTCCAGTCCCGCCCGATGGCGGTGCTCCGGTCAGTCGTCGCTTACCTGAACACGACCGCGCCCGACGCCCAAACGCTCATACCCGTTCGCGTCCCACGTCCCTTCGATGCGGCCGGTCTCGCCCTCGACTCTGATCACGCCCTTCGAGAGCGGCGCCCGGGCGGTCGTCGCACAGCACCGGTCGCTATCGGCGCCGGTCACGGACCTACTCGCGGTGGTGGTGTGTGCGGTGTACGCCGGCCAGGCGTTCCAGGCTGTCCGGTGGGGTGCACCGTCGGTGTTCGTCGCGACGAACTACGCGTATCTCCGCGTGCCGTGGGTGGCGTGGCCGCTCTCTCCGCTGCTTCACGGCGGGCTCGTCCACGTCGTTCCCAACCTCGTCACCCTGCTGGCGTTCGGGCGCGTCGTGGAAGCCCACCTCACCACCCGCCGGTTCGCGGCGATGGCCGCGGTCGCCGCCGTCGGCTCGATCGTGGCGCTTGCGGGGTGGGGGCTGGCGTTCGGGTCGCGCCCCTACGTCGCGGCGTACGGGATCAGCGGCGTGGTGTTTGCGGCCGGTGGGTTCGCGGTCGTCCACCTCCCGGTCCACGAGCGGGTGACGGACCTGGAGCTGCTGGCGGTCCTCTTCGGGGTGTGTGCGGTCGCCCTGGTCGCCGTCGAAGCAATCAGCGCCGCGGTGTCGCTCTCGCCGGCGAGCGTCAACGTCGGTCACGCGGCCGGACTCGTCGTCGGTCTCGTGACCGCCGCCCTCGCTCGCGACTGCGCGGACGTGCCCGTGGTTGGGGGAACGTCGGTTGAGGCGTCTGCCCCGGCGTCGTCACCGAAACCGACGGGTGCAGTCGAACCGTCCCGAGCGAGCGACGGCGACGGTCGGCTATCGAGTGACGATGACGCGTGAGTGTCGTCGCATAGGGAGCGAACGAAACGAACGGGGAACGAGACGAGCAAAGCGAGTCGAGCGATCCGCCGGGAGTAGAATTATGCCGCATCGACGTGATAACCGGAACGATGGAGGACAGCGAGTACGAGGAACTCACCTCGTCGTTGACGCCCCACGAGTCGGCGGGCGGGGTGACGACCTACCGGAACACTGTGAGCATCGCGTGTCCAGCGTGTGGTGACCCCTTCGACGACTTGGTCATCTGCGAGGACGACTACAATAGCCTAGAGCTCAGTATGCTGTTGGATCTCTGCGTGACGACACACGAAGACGAGGTGCTGCTTTTCACCCACAAGCAGTAATCCCGCGAGAGCCGCGGCCCCAGCCTACCCCCGCAGATCGATCCGCTCGGGCGGCAACCCCCGTTCGTTGACGACGTCACCGTCCTCGTCGACGGTGACGACGCCGCGGTTGTTGACCGCGTGGGGGTCGAGACCGACTTCCTCCAAGAACTGTTTGTACAGCCGCTCGGCGGTCTCACCGTCCTTCTGACGCTCGGAGGCGCGGTCACAGAGCTCGACCAGGTTCTCGGGCACGTCGTTCTCGTGGACAATCCAGTGGTTGAGTAGGTCGGAGAGCCGTCGGATCGGCGAGGTGAAGTGGCCGTAGATGTCGAAATTGAGCGCGTAGTGCCCGCCGAAGGGGTCGTTCATGTACTTCGCGCGCGGCATCACCTTCAGGACCGCCCGCTGAATCTTGTTCAGGGCGCGCTTCTCGGAGTTCTCCAAGGCGTCGTTGACCGCCTTCCGCGGGTCGTCCCACGACGCCCCCGAGATGTTCACGCCGTCGAGGTCGTTGATCTCCCGGAGCGCGTCGTCCCACTGGTCGGGTGTGGGCTGCGGGTGGACGCGGTACATCGCCTCGACGCCGCGAGACCACATCAGTTCGTGCGTGACTGCCTTGTTGGCCTTCAACATACACTCCTCGATGATGGTGTGGGCGCGGTCACGGCTCGGGTTCAGTACCAAGGATCCGTCCTCCTTCCGCTGTTCGTGGAGCTGCTCTGCGAGGTTGTAGACCAGGACGTTCTCCTCGTGTAACGCCGCGTCAGGCTCGTCTAAGCGGTGCTCACACTGCGTGTAGGTCAGCCGTTCGTCGGAGTGGATCACCGACTTGTAGATGTCGACCGTCTCGAACGAGAGGGTGTCTTTCGCGATCTCCATCTCCACCGTGTGGGCCAGCCGGTCCTCCGCGGGGACGAGCGAACAGACCGTCTCCGCCAGGGTCGGCGGGAGCATGTGCACCGTGTAGCCCGGCAGGTAGACCGTGTTCCCCCGCTCGATCGCTTCCGTCCACATCTCCGAGTCGGGGTGGACGTAGTGGGTCACGTCGGCGATGTGGACCCACAGGGTGTACGTCTCCTCGTTCTCACGGATGCTCAACGCGTCGTCGAAGTCCTGCGCGTCGATCGGGTCGGTGGTCCAGGTGGTCAGCTCCCGGAGGTCCTGTCGGTCGTCGAGTTCCGCCTCGATCTCGTCGTGGACGCCCTCGGTCCGGGCTTCCGCCTCCGACTGGACCTCGGGGGGGAACGCGTCGCGGATCTCGAACTCCTCGAAGAGCTCCTCGCGTTTCTCCTGGAGCTGCTTGGCGAGGTCGATAGAGATCTCGACGGGGCCCTGCCCCTCGGGCGTCCCGGCCTGCGATTGTGCGTCGTTCGACATACCGATGCCTACTGCGGAGAGGTAGTTAGTGGTGTCGCACGCATACTACTCGAACGCGAGTGGAACCGATCCGAACAGTGGCGTGACGTTCTCGGAACCCCCCGCGTTCCAGTCCCACCCGACGACGGGTTTCTCGTCTGTCGTCGCCAGCAAGCGACGGCGGCAGTTCGCACGGGGGTCCCGATCCCGGCCGCGAAACAGTAGCGGTTTACTCGCCCCGCTCGGAGTCCGCAGTGTGTCCCGCTCGCTCCTTCCTGCCGAGGCCCGCCGCGGCCTGCGCGACGTCGCGCCCATCCTGCTCGGGGTGGCTCCGTTCGCCCTGGTGGCGGGTGCGACCGCCGTCAACGCCGGACTGTCGCCACTGCAGGCCGCCGGACTCTCGCTCGTGGTCTTCGCCGGCGCGTCCCAATTGGCGGCGATCGAACTGCTTGGCGACAACGCTGAGCTCCTGATCGTGCTCGCAACCGGCGTGGTGATCAACCTCCGGATGCTGATGTACTCCGCGTCGATCGCGCCGCATTTCCGGCCGTTCCGGACCCGGTGGAAGGCGGCCTGCTCGTACATCCTCACCGACCAGGCGTACGCGCTGTCCGTGGCACGGTACACCGGCGTCAGCGCCGACCTTGACCCAACGGCCCGGCGGTGGTACTACCTCGCAGTTGGGGGGTCGCTGTGGGCGGTCTGGCAGCTCTGTACGCTCGTCGGGATCGCCGTCGGCGCGCGGGTGCCACCCGTCTGGGGACTGGAGTTTGCGGTGCCGCTCGTCTTCCTCAGTCTCTTGATCCCGGCGACGACGTCGTGGCCGAAACTCGTCGCGGCGGCGGTCGGCGGCGGGGTCGCGGTCGCGGGGGCGGTGTTCTCGATCCCGCTCAACCTCGGGCTGATCGCCGGCGGGATCGCGGGGGTCGCTGCCGGCGTCTTCGCCGACGAGCGACTCACGGGAGATGGCGCCCAAAACGCCGACGCCGCGGATCGCGGAGGGAGTCACTAATGGCCACCGAGTACGGCCCGGCAGCCGTGTGGGGTATCGTGATCGCGCTGGGGGTGGCCACGTTCGGGATCCGAGCGTCGTTCATCTACCTGTTCGGCCGGGTCGATGAGGTCCCCGACCGGGTGACGAACGCGCTCCGGTTCGTCCCACCGGCGGTGTTCGCCGGGCTCACCGTTCCCGCGATCGTCGCCCCGGAGGGCGCGATCACGATCGTCGGCAACGAGCGGGTGGTGGCAGGACTCGTCGCGGCTGGGGTGGCGTGGTACGTCGACGACATCCTCGCGACCATCGTCGCCGGTATGGCCGCCTTCTGGCTGCTACGGTTCGGGCTCTGACCGGCGCGCCGCAGCGAATCCGCTCCGCCGCGACTGCTCTAAGGCGGCCGGCCCCGGTGTCCGCGTGCCGCGCCGTAATCTGTAGATTTATTCGGCTTCGCGGATCTACTTCCCACGTGGAGGTGACATAATGGCCGCCACCGGCGGGCCGAACCTGATCGCGATCGTGGCCGCGATCATCGGCATCGGCGTGATTGCTCAGATCCTCTCGGACCGGTTCCGGATCCCGAGCGTCGTGTTCCTCATCCTGGCGGGCGTCCTGCTGGGCCCGGAGGCGCTCGGCGTCGTCGGCCCGGACTCCTTCGGGAGCGCACTCGGCGCGATCGTTGGGCTCTCGGTCGCGATCATCGTCTTCGAGGGTGCGTTCCACCTCCGGCTCGCCGACCTCCGAGAGGCACCGGGGGCGACGCTGAAGCTGATCACGGTCGGTGCCGCGATCGCGCTGGTCGGGACGGCCGTTGCGGTCCGGTTCCTGCTCGGCGCGGCGTGGGACGCCTCGTTCCTGATCGGCGCGCTCCTCGTCGCGACCGGTCCCACAGTCGTCACGCCCATTCTCGAAGTGGTGCCCGCCCGCGACCGCGTGGAGACCGTTTTAGAGACCGAGGGGATCGTCAACGACGTCACAGCGGCGATCCTCGCGGTCGTGATCTTCCAGGCGGTCAACCTCGGCACCCGCGAACCGCTCGAACTCCTCACCCTGTTTGCCGAACGCCTCGGTATCGGGGTCCTCGTCGGCGGGCTGGTTGCGGCGGCGCTGTTCTACGGCCTCCGATACATCGACCTCTCGCCGGGGAGCGCTCCGCGAAACGCCCGGCTTCTCGTGCTCGCGGGCGCTTTGGTGGCGTACGGTGTCGCAGACACCATCGCCACCGAGGCGGGCGTCGCCGCCGTCGCCACCGCGGGCATCCTGCTCGGCAACCTCGACATCCCCTACGAGGAGGAGATCTCCGCGTTCAAAGGCGACGTGACCCTCATCGTGCTATCGTTCGTCTTCATCGCGCTGGCGGCGCTGTTGCAGTTCGACATCCTGGCGACGATCGGCCTCCGCGGGCTCGGCGTCGCCGTGGTCGTCGCGCTGGTGCTCCGACCGATACTGGTGTTCGTCTCGACGGCTGGCGACCGGTTTACCACCGGCGAGAAGTGGTTTATGAGCCTGGTCGGCCCCCGCGGGATCATCCCTGCGTCGGTGGCGACGCTGTTTGCGATCCAACTCCGGAACTCGGGGCAGGCCGCCGCCGCCGACCTCCTTGTCGGGACGGTCTTCCTCGTCATCCTCGTGACCGTCGTCTTCGAGGGCGGGTTCGCCAGACAGATCGCGGAATACTTCGATATCATCCCAATGCGCGTACTCATCATCGGAGGCGGGAAGGTGGGCCGCTCGCTCGCCGAACGCCTCGAAAGCCGCGGCGAAAACGTCGCGATCATCGAACAGGACGACGAAACAGTTGAAGTCGCACGGAACGCCGGATTCACAGCCCACCACGGCGATGGCACCGACACCGACGTGCTCAGCTCGGCGGGTGCGAACAACGCCCGGATCGTCGTCGGCGCGACCGGTGACGACGACGTGAATCTGCTAGTCTCACAGCTCGCCCGCTCGAAGTTCGACCCCGAGACCATCCTCGCGCGGGTGAACAACCCCGACAACGCCGAGGCGTTCGAGGAGCTCGGTGTCCGGGCGATCTCCGCGACGCTCGCGACCGCCCAGGCTATGGACAACTACATCGAGCGCCCGTCGATGATGGACTGGATGGCCGAGATCGGACACACCGGTGAGGTCCAGGAGATCGACATCACCTCCGAGGACCTGATCGGACGGACGGTCGGAGAGGTCGGCCCCGAACTCCCCGAAGACACCCTCATCGCCTTGGTTCAGCGGGACGGCGAGACCAGAGTCCCTCAGGCGGAACTGACTCTCCAGCGCGGCGATCGCCTCACGATCATCGGCGGGCGCGAGGAGGTTCACGAGGCGTTGCGGTTCGTCCACCCCGACCGGTGACGCGACCGGGCTCCGACGGCAACACGCTCGCGCCGCGCCGATCGTCCTCGACGGCTTCTCGGGCTCTCGACGTCGTCACGGCGTCGTCGACGCCGCCGTTTCGACGCGCTTATGCGAGTCGGTCGGCAACCTAATTGGGATGAGTAACCGGGCTCTCGAAGTAGTCGAGTTTCTCCTCACGGCGCATCTCTACACCGAGGATCGTGGTCTCGACGCGAACGATCTGCCGCCGCGATACCGACGGGTGTTCTGGACCGAGCCGTCAGACGAGGAGGAGTCGGGCGACGCCGACGACCCCGACGTGGTCGACATCGAACGCCCGCTGGTCGTCACCGACACCGTCGCGCGGAAAGCGACCGGCGTCGAGCACCCCTGGGATGCGGTTTCTGACCTGCTTTTCACCCAGCGAGAGGACTTTTCGGGCCGGCTATCGGTCACCCAACCCGACATGGCGCTGGAGTGGTACCTCGATCACGCCGACCGCGACCGGCTCTCGACCAATCCCACCATCGCCGCCGCCGCCGAGGACCGCGACGACGTCGACGTGACACACGCCGACGCCAGGGATCACACCCGACCCATCCAGGCCGACCGAGTCTGGATCGATAGCCTGCTCGAGGAGTACTTCGACGCTGACGAGGACGCGGAGATGCTCGACCTCGTGCAGGTCCGCGCCCCCGAAGAGATCGAGATGACCCTCGCGGACCTGGTGTTGACCGGCGACCAGGAGGGCGAGATACAAAAGCTGATGCAGGCGATCGAACACCGCGAGTATCTCGCCGAGATCGGGCTGCGTGAGATCGGGAAGATCCTGTTCGTCGGTCCGCCGGGAACCGGCAAGACGACTGTCTCGCGCGCGCTGGCTCACGAACTCGGCCTCCCGTTCGTCGAGGTGAAGCTGTCCATGATCACCAGCCAGTACCTCGGCGAAACCGCGAAAAACGTCGAGAAGACCTTCGAGGTCGCAAAGCGGCTCTCGCCGTGCATTCTCTTCATTGACGAGTTCGACTCGGTGGCGAAGACCCGCCGCTCCGACGAGCACGCCGCGCTGAAGCGCGCGGTCAACACACTGCTCAAGAGCATCGACGACATCTCTCTGATCCGCGACGAGGTGATCCTCATCGGCGCCACCAACCACCCCGACCAGCTGGATTCGGCGGCGTGGCGCCGGTTCGACGAGATCGTGAACTTCCCCAAGCCCGACCGGGATATGCGTGCGGACATCCTCCGGATCATCACACGCCGGATGGAGATCGACGACTTCGACCCGACCGCCGTCGCGGAGTTGACCGAGGGCCTCACCGGCTCCGACCTCCGGATGGTGCTCCGGGAGGCGGTGTTGGAGGCGCTCACCGAGGAGCGGACCACGCTCACCCAGACGGACATCGTCGACGCCGTTGAGGACTTCGAGGAGCGGGACAACCTCAAGAATATGGATATGATGTCCGACGGCGAACAGCTCGTGGCGGGCGACGGCGGCGACGGCCACTCCCACGACCACTGAGGGCGGCGTCGACGCCTCGGATCGCCGGCTGGGGCACAGCGTCGTCGCCCCTGGCCGGCCGGACAACCGAAGCTATAGACGACTCCGACCGATAGCTCCCCCAACGATGTCGTGGTATCTCCTGATACTTGCCGGGCTGTTCGAGGTGGCGTGGGCGATCGGGCTCGAATATTCGGAGGGGTTCTCGAAGCCGGGGCCGACGGCCGCTACCGCCATCGCGATCGGTATCAGTATGGTGCTGTTGTCCCAGGCGGTCAAAGACCTCCCGATCGGGACGGCGTACGCGGTCTGGACGGGGATCGGAGCGGTCGGGACCGCCTCGCTCGGCATCGCTCTCTTCGACGAGCCGGCCACCCTCGCCCGGACGGGATTCATCGGCCTGATCCTCGTGGGGATCGTCGGCCTCCACGTCGCCTCCGGTGGCCACTGATGCCGGTCTGGCTCGGACGCTTTATCACCCGCCGGCACCCAACCCGGAACGATGCAGGTCACCCTGCTGGGCACCGGCGACACAACCGGCACGCCCACCGTTGGCTGCGAGTGTGACACCTGCGCCGAGGCGCGCCGCCGCGGCGTCGAACGTACCCGGTTCTCGGTGCACGTCCGGAACGACCGCACCGGGGAGTCGGTGCTGGTCGATTTCAGCCCCGACTTCAGACACCAGTTTCTGACTCAGGCGGTCGCCCTCCCCGACGCGGGCATCGTCACCCACATTCACTTCGATCACCTTGACGGTCTCGGCAACGCCTATCGGCTATTCGACGACCTCTCCGTCCACGCAGCCGACGAGACCGACCCTCAGACCGGCGAGAGCGTCGCCGGCACCGTCGCCCGGAAGTACGACTACCTCCAGCAGGTCGACGCCCGGACCCAGACGCCGTTCGAGCCGTTCGAGGTCTGCGGGCTGGAAGCGACGCTGGTGCCGGTCGACCACCCGCCGCTTCTCTGCTATGGGCTCGCGATCGAGGACCCCGAGACCGGCGCGAAGCTGTCGCTGTCGGGCGATACCACCTACGACGTGCCGGAGCGCTCGCGAGCAGTGCTGTCGGATCCGGACCTGTTTCTCGCGGACGCGATCGTGCCGGCGTCGCTGTGCGAGCACCACCCGCTGGGCGGCGACCACCACGCCCCCGACGGGGTGCCGCGGACGTTCGGCACGAAACACATGACCAGAGAGGGTGCGCTCGACCTCGCGGCCGACCTGTCGGCGACGGAAACCCGGCTGGTCCACTCCGCACACTTCTACCCCGCCTCGGAGGCGTTCGAGGAGCCGCTGGCGGTCGACGGCGAGACCTACGACCTGTGACCCGGGGCGCCGACGGTCCCGTCCGTCGGAGACGTAGAACCCTTCGTCGCGGCCGCACTCCAGCCGCACGCGCCCCGACAGCATATCTGGACACGGCGTCTCCGTCCGCACGCAACGACCACCGCAACAGTCACCATTCTCGCAGGCACGGACGGACATCAAAACATCGGTCGACTCGCCAACGGGCTCGAGACGGCGAAGGAGTTCGCCCAGAACGACGCGGACGGCCTCGAACGCATCTTCGACGGCGCCGGGACGCAGTGACTCCCCGAACTCGAAGACGAGGACGGCGACGCCCACGAGGTCGCCGACTCCGATCCGGTGACGTCTGACGGCCACCCCAGCGTCCGCTCGCTGGTCGGCGACGACTACGAGACCGCCACGTTCTATCGTCGGATCCCGCACACCGGCGTGTGCTCGCAATTTATATCACCACCGGGCGTTCAGTCGACCTGAACCCACACGATGGATGTACCACAGCCGCAGCCGGGTGCGCTGCGGGCGCCGAGATGCCCCCGAGAGCCCGACCGATGACGCTCGTCACCGTTCCCCCGGTCACAGTCGCGGCCGTGGCGCTCGTGGTCCTTGTGGCGGGTGCGATCAACGGCGTCGCCGGCTTCGGGTTCGCGGTCGTGGGGACGATGGCGCTCGCGACGCTTTTCGACCCCGCGACCGCGGTCGTGTTTATGATCGTCCCCATCTTCGCGGTGAACGTCTCGTTGGTGAGCGACCTCTCCGTGCGGGAGCTACGGACGTGCAGCGCGCGCTTCTGGCCGCTGATCGCCGCCGCGCTCATCGGGACCGTCGTCGGGATGGCGGCGCTCCAGCGGGTGCCGGCGGCACCGCTTCGGGTCGGGCTCGGCGTCGTGACCCTGGGCTTTGTCGCGACCGCACAGCGGGCCGTCCCGCTCCCCGAGTGGACCTCGCCCGGCGGCGGCGACTTGGGGACGTCCCGGCCGGGGATGGTCGGCGTCGGCGGCGTCTCCGGGTTGCTCTTCGGCGGCACCAACGTCGGCGTCCAGTTGATCGCGTACCTCCGGAGCTTCGACCTCTCTCACGGCCTGTTCGTGGGAGTGGTTGCGATGGTGTTTCTGGGGCTCAACGGCGTCCGGGTCGCGATCGCGGGCGCGTTCGGGCTCTATCCGAGCACGGTGGTCGCGGTGGCCTCACTCGCGGCAGTCGTGCCGGCGATCGCGGGCGTCGCGGTCGGCAAGCGGCTTCGGACGTCTGTGGGCGAACGCCCGCGGCGGCTGGTGGTGCTCGGGCTTCTCACGTTCGTCGGGGTGCGGCTCTTTGCCGGCGGGCTGGGAATCGCCTGAACCGGCGCCCGCGGGTCGCGGCCGGATCCCGATCACGCCCGCCGGACGAGGTGGACGCGGACCGACCGCTGGCACTCCCGACACGCGTCGTCGAGGCGAGCCAGGGTCGCGAGCACCGGGTGGTCGACGGCGAGTCCCTCGTAGATGCTCCCGACGAGGTCCCGGTGCCGGAGTCCGGCGTCAGCGTCGACAGCAGTCGTCGACGCGAGGGCCGTCTGTCGGTCGGCGACGGCGTCGTCACACCGGTCCCGGTGGGCCGTCAGCGCCTCGTGTCGGCGCTGTAGCGCGTCGAATCCGAGTTCGGTCAGCGGCGTCTCGTCGGCGGCCGCGATCCACGACGAGACGGACCCCACAGTGTCGGCGGCCGCTTCCAGCGACTCGGACTCCCGGTCCAGCGCCCGACAGAGCACGTCGAGTTCGGCCCGTCGGCGCCGGGCCTCGGCCACGATGCCCCGCTTGAGTCCGGGCGAAAAGGGAACGCTCGATGCCGGCGCCACCGCGACGGCGATCGATTCGGTGAGTTCCCGGCGGATCGTCGCTGTGAGCGGCTCCGACTCCGGGATCTCCGGTTCGGTACCGGTGTCGACGTTCCCAGTGAGGGCCTTCGGGTGGACCGTCTCCGCGAACGCGGTCCGGACCGACTCACACCCGCCGGCGCTCGACGTCTCCGTGCGCTGTGCCAGCCCGCCGGCGCCGGCGACGCCGGACGCCCCGGCGGGCGAAGAGTCCGCCGAGAGGTCGGCGACCCGGTCGACGAACGATCTCATCCCGTCGCGCTTGGCGTCCGCGGCCGCGCGCTCCGCCTCGACCCGTTCGGCCGCCGCGTCGATGTACGTCGTCCGTGACATCCTACGCGGGCGAACGGATCGGGGCGTTCAGCAGGCCCTCGGGGTCGTTGCTACCCTCGAACGCGAGTTCGAGACGCCACCCGTCGCCGACGGTGTCCACGCGTACCCGCGTGGGGACCCGGCCGGGAAGCCGGCGGACGAGGTCGACGACGATCGGCAGTACCGGGAGGCGGCCCTCCCGCGGGGAGAGGGCGTACTCGGAGAACCGAACCGTGGCGACGTCGGGGACGGTGGCCTCGGCCCGGTCAGCCCGTTCGGGCGGCGAGAACTCCCCGACGACGTCGCAATCGACGAGTCCGGCGAACGTCGCCGTCACCGGATCGCCCCCGCCATCGCGGGGGCCTAGACGCTCGGCCGCCTGCGTCAGGACGGCCGCCTGCTCGGCCCCGTCGAGCCGGTCGGCGAGCGTCCCCGCCATACTTTCGAGCAGGCACAGACAGAGCCCGTCGGGGGTCGGCAGCGCCTCCGCCAACTCCGTGTACCGCTCCATCGTTGCCCGCTCGACCTCGCGGTGTCCGCAGTCCGACAGCGACTCGAACGTCGCCGCAGCCACGCGGTGACACCGTTCCACCAGCCGGTCGCGGCCCGTAGGCTCGCTCCCGGCCGTGCCCGTGACGATCGGCGCCGACAGCGATCGCTGAGCCCCCGCGGGGCCGGAACAGTCGTGTCCCGGCTCCGTGGCTCGTCGGTCCCGCGCCTGACACACGATGAGATCGTAGTGGGGGACTTCGGGGTCGTACCGACGGAGCGCCGCCCGGTACTCAGTCGCCGCGCTCACGGCGCGTCGCGCGGACGCCCGGTCGCCGAACCGCTTGTCGGCGACGGGCACCGGACGGTGACCGGTTCGGCCGCAGACCACGTAGTACGCGCCGTCCGTCGCGGCGAGTTCCTCGATGCGTTCCCTGATACCGACGAGCGTCACGCCGACCGTCATCGGACTCCCTCCTCCGTTCGTAGGCGATCCTGAAGCATACTCTTTAGGCTTACCTAAATATAGATAACTCCACCGATTTTAGGGAGTCCTAAATCGAGGGGCGCTCCTGCGCTTCGGGTTCGCACGCGCCGGCTCGTTTCCCACGCCGGACTCACAGGACAAGAGTCTTGTCCGACCGGATCCGTGTGAAGGATACACATATGGATATCCGAGTGCGCGGAGCCGTCCCGGCCGACCCGTTTCTGGGTGCGGCGGACCTCTTCGAGACGGAGTACGACCTCGATCTCCCGGTCCACGTCGACGTCCGCGAGGACCCCGACGAGCGGACCTGGGCGGCCCACTACGATGACCGTCACGTCCTGAACATCTCCCAACAGGCGGCGACAAGCGCGATGGCACGAGAGTTGATCGTTCACGAACTCGCACACATGGCCCGCAACGAGGAGGGCCACGCCTCGCATCACTTCCGGACGGAGGAGGCGCTGTTCTTGGCGCTGTCGGGCGAGTCCGTCGAGCGCCGGAAGATCGCCCACTGCTACCAGATCGCGAACCATATGAAGGACATCTACGCCGACGACATCACCCTCGCGGTGACGCCGCCCGCGAAACTGGTGTCGTTTTTCGAGTCCGAACTCGCTCGGGCTGTCTCGACCCGATCGGACCCGTCGCCGTGGCCCGACTCCCGTCGGGTCACCGCCGGGTCAGACCCCGAGATCACCGCTGTCAACGCGGCGTTCGCTCTGGGGCTCGTCGAGCGCCACGACATCGTCGACGAGAGCCACCGGCTCTACGATCTGGCCCACGCCGCCGCCGACGACGCCCCGGGGGTCGACCTCAAGGCGTTCAAACGCCGGTTCCGGTCGCTCGGGGCGGATCCCTCTGCGAGCGACTACCGGAAGACGCTGGTGGACGCGACCCGCGCGTACGTCGTCGGGTCGGGTGGCGGCGTCGCTGCAGACTGACAACGGAGGACGAAACGCCGGCTGCGGACGGCCTACCGGGCGGCCTCGGCGACGCGTTCGGACTCCTCTTTCTGTCCGATCGCGTACGACTGGACGTCGTAGTCGGCGGCACCGACCAGCACGTCGGTAAGCGCCTCAGCGGCGCTTGTGGGGCTCTTGTACGATCCACGCTGGGTGCCGTCGGCGACGAACTTCAGCGCCTGATCGACGCGGCGCTGGGGCGCGACGTCGACCGCCTGCGGCACCGAAATCCCGCCGTATTTGAGGCGAACGGTTTCCTCGCGGGGCGCGGCGTTCTCGACGGCGCGAACCAGGACCTGCACGGGGTTCTCATCGGTCCGGTCGTGGACCATCTCGAAGGCCTCGCGGACGATCTTCATCGTCTTCTGCTTGTGGCCCGTGTTCTCCTCGGTCTGCATCAGCCGGTTGACCAGCCGTTCGACGACACTGATCTCGGACTTCTGGAACTGCTTGGAGGCGTGGCGGCCCATCGTGTGGGCAATGGGCGTGACGTTGATGTACCGCTCCGTCGAGGGGTCGGAGTATTCGATCTCGGAGACGTCCCAGGTGCCAAACAGGAGCGCCTCGTGCTCCATTCCCGCGTTCTCGGATTCGGCGTCTGCGTCTGCGTCGGCGTCTGCGTCGGGGGCTTCGCTTTCGGACATCTCAGCGCACCGGCTTCTCGGCGTTGCCGCGGACCAGTTCGATCATCGAGACGCCGTTTACCTTCTCGACTTTGTAGTTCACGCCCGAGAGATCGCCCATCGCGCGACCCTTCGCGCCGCCGATCCCGGCGATGGTGACCTCGTCGTGCTCGTCAATGAAGGAGATCGCGCCGTCGCCCGGACAGAACGCCGTGACCTGCTTGCCGTTCTTGATCAACTGGACCCGGACGCACTTCCGGATCGCGGAGTTGGGCTGTTTGGCTTCGATCCCTACCTTCTCAAGGACGATCCCGCGTCCCTGCGGGGCACCCTCTAAGGGATCGGACTTCGCACCGAGGCCGCGCTCGCGTCGCGCGTACTCCGAGTCGGACCAGCGTCGCTTCTGCCGGTCCTGCTTGAGTTTCCGCGCGGCGTATTTGCCGTTCGCCATAGTGTAGAACGATTCCCGTCGGAACCACTTAAGCCTCCCTTTTCGCGGACGCCGAAACGGGCGCAGGTCGGAGTAGCGACCCCTAAGACGGGTTCTACGGCCGTCGTTCAGATCTCGACGACGCGGGCTCGCGGGCGGAGACGTGCTGAACGGCGTGGAGACTGAGTCGCTGTCGGCGTGTCGCAAGGGCCTGATCCGGATCCGACCCCGCAGCCCTACGTCAACTGGATGTCGTCGATGTCGTGGTGACGTCGCGCCAGCGTCCGCGCGACGTCGATGTTCTGCCCGTCGGTCCCGATCGCGACGCCGCGGTCCCCCTCGGGGATCTCGACGTACGCGATCCGGTCACCGCCCTGTTCGGAGAGCGTCACGTGCCGGACCGCAGCGGGGGCCAACACGCTCTCGACGAACGCCGACGGGGTGTCGGCGTCCTCGACGAGGTCGACGCTACGCCCGACGGCGTCCTCGACCGCCTGGACGTGGGCGCCCCCGGGGCCGATGGCGGCGCCCATCTCGCCGGCCGCAACGAGGATCACTACCCGGTCTTCGAACAGGAGGCAGTCCCGCGCCGTCGCGCCGGTCTCCTCCTCGAACCGGGCGATGTGCCGGCGCGCCTCGTCCGACAGCGTGACTCGCATCCGGGTCAGTCGTCCGACGGTTTGGGCTCGGTGCCGCGGTCGGCCTCGATCGACCCCATCCGGAGATCGACGTCACCCGTCCCGATCGACACCGGCTTGCCCACGATGACGTTCTCGATGACGCCGTCGAGGTCGTCTTCCTCGCCGTGGACCGCGCCGTCGAGCAGGTGGTTGACCGTCACCTCGAAGGCGGCCCGTGCCAGCACCGAGTCTTTCGACCCCGAGATGCCGTGGCGGCCGATGGACTCGATCTCGCCACGGTTCGTCATGATGTCGGCGACGAGCATCAGGTGCCGGATGTTCACATCGTCGAGCCCCTGCTCCCGCAGCGTCTCCATCGTCTCGTTGATGATGGTCTCGCGCGCGGCCTCGACCCCGAGGTTTCGGTACACCTCGTGGATGTTGTTACTCGTCGTCCGGGAGGCGTCGACGCCATCGATCGAGAGCACGTCACCGAACGCCGATCCTTCGGTGTAGAGCACGAATTCCTCGCCGTCGGTCTGCTCGTTGTCCTCCTTCCGGATGACGACCCGGGAGATGTCCTCTAAGCCCTTGAACACGATCTCACGCAGCTCCTCGACCAACTGTAGGAGCCGGCGGTAGCTCGGTTCCTCGGGGCCGAACTCGATGAGCATCTCCGAGCGTCGCGTGTCGACATCGAGGGCGTCCTCGATGGTTTCGGCGACTTCCTGTGCGACGGTGTCGACGTCGTCGACCGTCGGCCACCGCTCCGCGAGCGTCTCGTCGTTGAGGTCGACCTGGACGATCATATCCGCCACGTTGGTGGAGATGTCGCCTAACGAGAGGATCCTGGTGGCCTCCATCTGCCAGACGACCTCGTGGGCACGCTCGCGCTCTTCGGCGTACTCGCCGTCGAGGTGAACGGTCATCATCGGCGTGTCGGGGGTCTTCCGGGCGTCGACCAGTTCGATGAGCCGCGGCAGCCCCTGGGTGACGTCGATCTCGGCGACGCCGGCGTAGTGGAACGTGTTCATCGTGTTGTGGGTGATCACACCCGCAGCCGTCGTGAACGTCTCAAGCCCCGCCACCGAGAGATCGTAGACGTGCTCGTGACCGCTCTCGATCGTCTCGATCGACTCGATGCGGTCCCAGACTGCGTCTCCGATCCGGTCCGGATCGGCTTCCGACTCGTCTCCGTGCGCGGCTGCGATACCGCCGTCCGATGCGAGCGTCCGGTCGGGTTCGAGCGGGAGCTCGATCGTCCCGCTCGACTCGTCGAACGATCCGATGGTCGGTAGCACGTCGCCACAGTCGAGAGAGTCCCCTTCGACGGGTACGATCTCGTTGTCCCGCCGCGTCACGAACGAGTGCGCCTTCGTCGCCCGGATCGTCCGCCCGGATTCCAACTCGAACCGGAGGAGCTCGTCCGGCGCCTCGTGCCGGCTGACCTCCTCAACCGACTGCCATCGGACGCGTTCGTCCGATCCGAGGCTCGGCACGTCGATTCCGCTGGGCGCGAGCGCGACCTCGTGGCCGTCGAACGTTCGCGTCTCGCGACGGTCGAGCAGGTCGTCGACGAACGGACCGATCTCGACGACGTCGGTCTCGCCGTCGCGACGGACGACGATCTCCTCGTCGGCCGGAATCGACATCTGCGTTCCGGGTTCGCCGATCGACTGCGCCGAGACCGTCCCCACGGGATCGTGGGCGTCGACGCGGGAGTCCTCGTAGCGCGAGGAGATCGCCTGTGCGATCTCGTCGACCTGCTCGAGGGTGACGCCCTCCCGCTCTTCGATGGTCTCGTAGATGCGGTGGCGGAGGCTCTCCGGAAGACTGTAGTCTCGGACGATCGCCTCAACGTCGTCGTCGACGTGGGCGTATTCGTCAGTCATCGGACTCCACCTCCAGGCTCTGGGCCTTGTCGAGCCCGGGCCCGGCGTATTCGGAGATGTTGGTCGGCTGTTCCCTCCGGCCGAGGAACTCCGCTTTCTCCACATCGGAGGCGAACTCCGCGTCGAGGATGCGGTCGGCGACGTTCTCGACGTCCACCGGGTTGTCCTCGGAGGAGGAGACCTTCACCGGCGAGGTGCCGTCCTCGCCGAACTCGAACTGGACGATCGTCCCCGACGTGTCGCGGACGGTGCCGTCGTACTGTGCTTCGAGCTCCGAGAGCGCGTTGATCAGCCGGCGCTGGAGGTAGCCGGACTTCGAGGTCCGGACCGCCGTGTCGACCAGCCCCTCGCGGCCGCCCATCGCGTGGAAGAAGAACTCCCGCGGGGTGAGTCCGCCGCGGTAGCTGTTCTCCACGAACCCGTGGGCCTCCGCCGAGAGGTCGTTGCGCTGGTAGTGACTGAGGGTGCGGTCCTCGTATCCGCGGTTGATCCGCTCGCCACGGACCGCCTGCTGGCCGACGCAGCCGGCCATCTGTGTGAGATTCAGCATCGACCCACGCGCACCGGATCGAGCCATCACGACGGCCGGGTTGTCGTCTTGGAAGTGGTCTTCCGCGATCTCGCCGGCGGAGTCTCTGGCCTTCCCGAGCTGCTGCATGATCTTCATCTCCAGGGTCTCGTCGACCGTCCGGCCGGGCAGCGACTCCAGCTCGTCGGCCTCGTAGATCTCGATGAGCTCTTGGACCCGGTCGTAGGCGGAGCCGATCGCCTCGTCGACCAGGGCTGTGGCGTCGTCCGGGATCGACTCGTCGTCGATCCCGATCGAGAACCCGAAGTGCATGATCGCCCGCATCGCCAGCGACGCGACCTCGTTGACGAACACGCGGGCGCGCGTCTTCGAGTGGATTTTCGCGAGCGTGTCGACGACCTCGCCGCCGAACGCCCCGACGGCGTCCTCGTCGATAGTCCCCGACAGGAGCTGGCCGTCCACGATCTCAACCTGGTCGCCCGCCGACGACGTGAACTCGAGGTTCAGGTCGTCCGGCAGGAGCTCGCTGAACAGCTGGCGGCCGGTCCAGTAGGGGTCGCCCGCCTCG